>Ga0169931_10000227_pt1 | contig 89781 bp, 78 predicted proteins | sample Kivu_15m_20L_FD_129675 | JGI IMG/M metagenome (GOLD analysis project Ga0169931, IMG submission 129675) | Freshwater microbial communities from Lake Kivu, Western Province, Rwanda to study Microbial Dark Matter (Phase II) - Kivu_15m_20L... | ecosystem: Environmental > Aquatic > Freshwater > Lake...
CGCTCTCGGACCCGCAGGCGTCGATGAGTGCGATGAGGAGCGCCAACTTGTAGGTGGCGGTCCGTCGACCTTCGTCGATGACCTGGAGCAGACGCTCCGCGAACACGTCGACCTGGTCCGTCACCGCCCCGCACGGTACCGCAGCCGCTGGAGGACCGGTCGGCCACCCTGCGCCGAGTGCCGTGTCGGGTGTCGCTGCCGGATCGTGTGATCCGCTGACCCGGTGAGACAGATCAGCCCCGCCCGGTCCGCCGCGGGCGGAGGCGGTCGAAGGCGCCGGTGGAGGCGACGGCCATGGCGACCACGCCGGCGAGGGCGCCCCAGAACGGTGAGCCGATCTTCGCGACGCTGACACCGGAGATCGTCACGACGAAGGTGAACATGGCGGCTTCACGTTGGGTCTCGTCGCGTACGGCGTTCGCGAGCGAGTTCCCCACCGTCGGCAGGAGTGCGAGTGCGGCCACGATGTGCACGAGCTCGATGGGGACGGCGTTGAGCAGCCCCGTGATCGACGTGCCGAACAGGCCGGCGAGCAGGTAGAAGCCGCCGTTCGAGATCGCTGCGGTGTACCGCCTCGAGGGGTCCTCGTGAGCGGGGGCTTCGAGGCAGAGCGGCGCCGCGACGGCCGACAGGTTGAACGCGAACCCGCCGAAGGGGGCGAGCGCCATCGTGCCCACCCCGGTGGTGCCGATCATGTTCGAGATCGGAGCGTCGTAACCCGCCTGACGCAGCGCGGCGACACCGGGCAGGTTCTGGCCGGCCATCGTCACGATGAACAGCGGCACGCCGATGCCGAGGATCGCCGCCACGTCGAAGCTCGGCGCCATGAACACGGGGCGGGCGAGCGCGAGGGAGAGCTCCTCGGTCTGCACCGAACCCGACAGTGCTGCGGTCGCCCCGCCGACGAGGAGCACAGCGACGATCGCATACCGGGGTGCGACCCGGCGGATGGTCATGTAGGTGAGCGTGGTGATCACGATCAGCCACGGTGCGGTCTTCGCGTCGGCGAACCCGCTGATCACGAACCGGGCGAGCACCCCGCCGAGGAGCGCGCTCACGAGCGGCACGGGGATGCGGTTCATGACCCGTTCGAAGAACCGGGAGAACCCGGCGACCGCCATCGCGAACCCGCACACGATGAACGCGCCGATGGCGTCCGACAGCCGGTAGTCGCCCGGCTGCAAGGTGGCGAGGATCGCGGCGCCAGGCGCGGAGAACGCCACCATCATCGGGATCCGCAGGACCGTCGAGGGGATGAGGGTCAGCACCCCCATACCGACGAGCAGCACCGCCACCCACGAGGCGATCTGTGCGTCGTCCGCACCGAGCGTGCGCGCCGCCTCGAAGAGCAGGGTGATGCCGCTCGTCAACCCGACGAGCGCCGCGACGAACCCTGCGGTGACCGTCGACGCCGAGAAGTCCCGGAGCATCGGACGACGCGTCGTCCCCGTGGTGCGACGTGGCGTCATCGGGCGGTCACCCTACCGCGCCCGTCATGCGCCGATCGGCGTGTCGACGGCCGGTAGGGCAGGTCCGGTCAGCCCTGCTGGTTGCCCGGCAGCAGGTAGTACCAGACGTTCCGGTCGACGCCTGCGGCTTCGAGCGCTGCTGACGCCGCCCGCACAACCTCGCCGGTGCGGGTGTGGCGGTAGAACCAGGTCTCGAGCTGACGGGCGGCGGGCACGTGGTCGGCGAGCGCCAACCCGGCCTCCTCGTAGTACGCCCGCAGGTCCTGGCCGGCGGCGCGGACCGTGTCGGCGTCGAAGCCGGCGGCGCCGAGGTCGGCGGTCTCCGCGAGGGTGACGAACCGGCGCACGAGGTCACCGATGCCGTCCGCCCCGACGACCCGTCCGACGGCGGTGCGCCCGTCGGCCGCAGCGAGCTGGCGGTTGTACGCCGGTCGCAGGCCCGCCGCCTCGTCGACGGCGGGGTGGGCGTTCGGGTCGAGACGCGGCGGGAGCGTGCAGGTGGCGGCGTCGTCGGCTGCGTCGTCGATGACCTCGGGGTGGTCCTCGAGCACGGGCACGTCGGACCGGTCGAGCAGCGCGAACGCACGACGGAGCACGTCGGTCTGGAACGCAGCGTCACCCGGGCGGCCGAGCGGGCGGCCGAGCGGGAACTCGCAGTGCAGGAACCGCGGCGCCTTGATGTTCTCGGCCTGCCGCCGCACGAGCGACAACCCGACCGTCGCCAACCCCGCCGCTTCGAACACTCGTGCCAGCACACCCACGGTGCGCGTGCAGAACGGTCAAACGGGGGTGAGGAGCACGACGTCGACGCCGTCGTCCCGCAGCAACTTCGCTGCGGCCGGGCCGCTGTCGAGGAGCATCGTCGAGAACGTCGCATCGAACTGGGCGCCCATGAACGACAGGTGCCGTGGCGCGACGCTGCCGATCTCGCCGCTGGCCGCCATCTCGGCGAGGCGGTCGAGCGGGTAGACGACGTTGAGGTCCGCCGCGAAGCCGGTGCGGTCGAAGTTCGGGGAGAAGTGCGAGAGCTGCACGTCGCGTGCATCGCCGGGCAGCACGGTGAACGAACCGTCGGTCGGTTGCCACAACTGCACGTCGCCCGATGCCCGGAGGCCGGCGGTCGTCACGATCGCCACTCGCGCTTGTGACAGAGGGGGCGCCGTGGTCGCAGGGGTGGACGTGAACTCCGGGACGGGGATGTCGCCCACCCGGTCCCGGATCGATCCGTCGGCGCTCATGGCGGGCACCGTAGTGCTCCCCGGCTTCGCTCACTTCGAGGTGCGAGGCCACCAGTCGGTGTCGGGGTGCAGGCCGTACCAGGCGAACCAGAACGCCTGACCAGACACGAGCGCCGCGCCGGTCGTGGCGTCGAAGAAGCGGGCGCCACGGTCGATGGCGACGACCCGCACCGACCGGTCACCGACCTGAACGGTGACCTCACCGGCCCGTTCGAGTGCAGCGACCGAGACGGCGAAGTGTCGCCCGCCGAGAGCGATCGTCGCCATCGGCTCCTTGAGCGGGAAGTGGTCGGGGGTAGCGAGCACCGGGAACCACAGTTCCTGCGACGCGAAGTACGACGCGAGCGCTGCGTCGGGCCGGTAGTCGTAGCTGAGCGGTGTACCGGTCTCGGGGTCGATGATGAACGGCGGCGGGCGGTCGACCATCACGGCGGTGGGATGGCGGGCCGTCCAGTCCGCCCAGGTGGTGGTCTCGACGGGGAGTTCACGCAGTTGCTTCCCGGCGAGCGGGCCGGCGATCGCCTCACCGGTGAGCTGCTGCCACAGCGACGACGTCTCGTTGTCGACCATCACCTTGTTCGAATAGAGCAGCAGGCCCGACGTGCGGAACGTGAGGGTGCGACCGTCGACGCGGCGGTCGAAAGTGCGCGCCGCCCGACACAACGTGCAGTAGGCGACCGTGATCGGCACGCCGTCGAGCACATCGTTCGCCAGCTCGTGCCTGCCGATGATCCGTTCGGGGTAGGCGAGCGGCGTGCCGTTCGGACCGATCGTGCCGAACAGGATCTCGTCGGGTTGCGCCCAGGGTGCTGCCGTCGCGCCGATACGGGCCGGTTCGTTCAGCTCACGGATCGCTCCGACGCCGACACCGCCCCACTGCAACGCGCCCAACAGCCGTCGATCGGTGACCTGCAGGAGCAGTGGCACGAACTCGTCGTCGACCTGGGTGTACAGGCCGGCTTTGAACTCGGCGTACCCGTCCGGCGGTTCCGGACCTTCCTCGAACGCCCACTGGCCGTACACCAGGTAGTCGTCGATGTACCGGCCCGTCGCAGGGATGCCGCTCAGCTCGGCGAGGCCCGCAACCGCTTCGTCCGCAGCGGTGCTCGAGTAGCCGATGCGGATGAGGTCGACGAGATGGGCGGCGAACCGGGGGTCGCGGTGGTAGCGGACCGACCGGGCGAATGCGATCGCGTCGTCGGAATTGCGCGTCGTCGCAAACCGCGCTGCGGCGTCCTCCGGCAGCTCCGGCGGTGTGCCTGTGGCAGACGTGCCGTCACCCGACGCACACCCTGCGAGGACGGCCCAGGCGACGACGACGGCGAGGCCCACCAGTCGGGCGGTCCGGCGGGGGCGTCGCACGGCGGTCACGGCGTCCATCCGCCCGCACCGTATCGGTCGCCGTGCCCGGACGCAGCGAGATTCGCTCGTGCGCCAGGCAGCGTCCGGCCATGGCCCCGCAGGAGCTCATCGTCGCGACCTGACGGGTCAGCGGCGACAGGATCGACGGCCCACCCGACGTCCTCATCTGAGGCGCTGGCGTATCACGGGTGATACGATCGGTGCGTGGACGCCGTCACGATCCGAGATCTCAGAAACCACGGCGGTGACGTGGTCGCTCGAATCGAGCGAGGCGAACGACTCGTCGTCACACGTGATGGGCGCCCGGTCGCCGAACTCGTTCCGCTCCCCGGCCCCGGCGTGACGCGTGCCGAGCTGATCCGCCGCCGACGAACCCTTCCTGTCGTTGATCCGTCGGCGTTGCAGCGCGACATCGACGCCGTCGTCGACGCAGCGTTGTGACCGACCGCGGAGTACTCGACACCAGCACCCTGATCCTGCTCGGGAGGATCGATGACGTCGCTGCCTTGCCAGATGTTCCCCTGATTACTGCGGTCACACTCGCAGAGCTGTCGGTCGGACCGCTCGTCGCAACGTCGACCTCGGAGCGGGCCGCACGGCAGGCTCACCTCCAGGCTGCCGAATCCGACTTCGACCCCCTGCCCTTCGACGCTGCAGCGGCGCGGGCATTCGGCGCAGTCTCGGCGTCGCTCCGTCGTGGTGGGCGGAAGTCCGCCGCACGCTCCTACGACGCAATGATCGCCGCGACCGCGATTGCGAACGGGCTCCCCGTACACACGTGCAACCCAGGTGACTTCGAGGGCATTGACGGCCTCGACGTCATTGCGGTGCGACACCCCGATCACCGCTGACCGGCCGTCCGACCGGGGTCACCGTCAGACGGAGAGCGTCTCGAGCACCGGTGTCAGCCGCCCGGCGACGGTCGCGAGGCAGTCGCCGGGGAGATCGAGGGTGAAGCGGGCACCACGAGCCTCGAGGCGGTCGAGGAGTTCGGGCAGTCGTGCGACGCATGCGCCCGGCGTGTCGTGGAGGACCATCACCGTGTGGGCGTTCGCCTCGACATCAGTGAGCGCGGTCGTCACCCAGCCGTCCGGGTCGTCCCAGTCGTGCGGCACCGAGTTCCACAGCACCGTCGTGTACCCGCCCCCGACGAGGCGTTCGACGGCTCGGGCGCCGAGCAGGCGGCCGTCGAGCACGCCACCGTTGCCGAACGGCCGGAACAGCGGCGGATCCGAACGGAGCGCGACGAGAAGTGCTTCGCAGCCGTCGATCTCGACGTCGACCGCTACCGGGTCGGCGAGTTCGCCGAGAGCGATGCGGTGGGTGGCGCTGTGGTTCCCGACGAGATGGCCCTCGGCGCGGGCACGCACGAGGAGGTCCCGCCCACCCGGTCGCTGCAGCGCACGTCCCACCACGAAGAAGTAGGCGGAGATCCTGCGCCGAGCGAGCTCGTCGAGCACCACGTCGGTGACGCCGACCGTCGGACCGTTGTCGAAGCTGAGGGTCACGACCGGAGCGTCCACCGCCCTGCACCGTATCCGCCGACGCGTGCGCCCATGTCCGATCCGCAATGACGGTCGCTACGACGCCGCACTGCGGCGAACGACCCGGTCAGTCGGCGAGCCTGCCCGGATCGTCCGTCTGCGAGCCGGCCTTCGTGCGCTCGAACGCTGCGGCGGCGGCCGGATCGGCGGCGATCTTCGCAAGCACCGCCTGTTGGGCGCGTTCGAACGCCGCGCGGTTCGAACGAACGAACGCCATGCTCTCCCGGAGCGGGTTGATGTAGCCGTTGAGTTCGGGGACCACGTAACGGGCGACGAGCTCCCAGCTCCGCAACGTCGCCTCCCGGTCGGCCCAGTCGTGCGCGAACCCCACCGCGACACCGAAACCGCCGGTGACACGCTGCATGGTCCGGATGAACTCGACCAGGTCGTCGGGTGTGCCCACGACGGCCGCTTGGGTGGTGGCGGAGGTGATCGTCCCCCGACAGACCGCCTCGAGCGCCTCGTCGGGGTCGTCGTAGCGCACGGCACCAGGGCGGGCGAGCGTGTCGACGATGTACTCGTTGTGCCAACGCTGCAGGCCGTGGCGAGCCTCCGCTCGCGCCCGTTCCCTCGTCTCGGCGATGTGCCAGGACATCAGCACCCGCCACGAACCCCGGTCGACCGTGCGGCCGTGCTCTGCGGCGGCGGACTCGGCGAACCCCCACTGGGTGGGCAACGCGAGGATTCCGTCACCCGCCATCGAGCCGATCGACAGCGCGCCGATCCCGTACTTCCCGGCGAGCGTCATCCCCGACGGACTGATCATCGACGCGACCGCTTGGGGAACCGTCTCCTGCAGCGGCAGCAGCTGCAACTGGGCGTCGCGCAGCGTGAACCAATCCGATTCGTGGCTGAAACGCGGCTCGCCGGCGAGGAGACGGGTGATGACCCCGATCGCCTCGTCCTGGCGATCTCGCTGCGTCATCGGGTCGATGCCGAGCGTGTGCGCATCCGACGGCAACGCCCCGGGCCCGGATCCGAAGATGATCCGGCCACCCGACATGTGATCGAGCTGCACGATGCGTTGCGCAACGTTGAAGGGGTGGTGGTAGGGGAGGGAGATGACGCCGGTACCGAGGCGGATCCGACTCGTTCGTTCCGCCGCCGCGGCGAGCAGCAGTTCGGGCGACCCGATCGTCTCCCAACCCGACGAGTGGTGCTCCCCGCACCAGAACTCGTCGAAGCCCAAACGGTCGAGGTGCGCAGCGAAGTCGATGTCCCGGCGGAACAACAGCATCGGGTGTTCGCCGACCGGGTGGTGCGGTGCCAGGAATGCGCCGAAGCGGAGGCGGGCCATGCGCGCACCTTACGGCGGCGACGCAATGCCCGCCCGACCTGCTAGGTAAAGGCCATGAACGACTACGCCGTCGTCTGGCCACGCAGCCCACGCACCGCCGAACCGGTCGCACTCGCCCGACGTCCGACGTCGCTCGAAGGTCGTCGGATCGCGTTCCTGTGGGACTACATGTTCCGGGGCGAGGAAATCTTCCCGATCCTCGAGCGCGAGCTGCAGGCGCGGATCCCCGGCCTCTCCTTCGTGTCCTATGAGGCGTTCGGCACCACGCACGGCGCCGGCGAACATGAGGTGCTCGAAGGGCTCGGGCGTCGCCTGGGTGAACTCGGGGTCGACGCCGTCATCTCCGGGATGGGTTGTTGAGGCAGCTGCACGCCCGCCGTGTTGCGGGCATCCGCCGCTGCTGAACTCGCCGGGGTCCCGACCTCATCGCTTGTCTGCGAAGGGTTCGTCGGCCAGGCTGCCGCCACGGCGGGCGGGCTCGGCATGCCGAACCTCCCCGTTGCCGTCGTCCCCGGGCACGTCGACACGCAGACCGTCGACGAACTCGAACGCAACATCGTCGAGCACACGCTCGAGCAGGTGATCGCGAATCTCTGCACGCAGTTCGACATCGGCATCGACACGGCCGACCCGGGGCCGACCGAGGTCGTCTTCCGCGGCAGTTTCGAGGACGTGAACCGCCACTTCCTCGAACGACGCTGGAGCGACGGGTTGCCCGTCGTGCCGCCGACCGTCGACGCGGTCGATGCATTCCTCGCGCACAGCGACCTCGATCCCGGCCACAGCTTCGGCCCCCTGCTGCCGGATCGTCGAGCCGCAACGGTGCAGTCCGTCGCTGTGAACGGTGTGATGGCGGGCTGCCGACCCGAGTACATGCCCGTGCTCCTCGCCATCGCCGAAGCGCTCGCCGACCCGGCATACGGCATCGAGCACTCCGGGAACACGCCCGGGGCGGAGACGCTCGTGACGGTGAACGGCCCGATCGCTCGACGGCTCGGCTTCAACGACGAGCAGGGTGCGCTACGCGACGGGTTTCAGGCGAACACCTCCGTCGGCCGGTTCGTGCGGCTCTACCTGCGCAACGTCGCAGGGTTTCTCCCCTGGGAGACGGACAAGGCGACGTACGGCAACACCTGGCGTGTTGCGATGGCGGAGAACGAGGCGGTGCTCACCGAGATCGGTTGGCCGCCGCTCGCAGCCGACCACGGGATCGCCGCGGGCGTCGACGCCGTGACGATCGCGCGCTTCACGGGCGGCGGTGTCGTCACCTCGGTGTACGGGCAGACACCCGAGCAGATGCTCGACTACCTCGCCGACGCACTCGTGAAGATCGGCGGGTGGGAGTACGTGTTCACTGTCGGCGTCGCGTCGAACACCTACCGGCCGTTGTTGCTGTTGAGCCCGGTGCTCGCCCGCACGATCGCAGCTGCCGGTTGGTCGAAGGACCGCCTCCGTGAGGCGTTGTGGGAACGGGCCCGCATCCCGGCTCGGCGTTTCGAGCAGTACCTCGGCGAATGGACGAACCTCGTGCCGGGCCGGCGCACACTGAACGATCTCGTCAACCTGCGGGTTGCCGCACCGGTCTTCGGCCAGGGGACATCACCCGACCGGCTCGTCCCCATCGTCACGGACCCATCGCACATCCAGATCGCCGTGACGGGCGACCCGCTGCGGACGAACGCCTACGTCTTCGCGCACAACGGCATGCTCGGCTTCCCGACGGCGAAGGTCGTTCGCCCCTCGCCGGTGGTGTCGTAACCTCCCGACGTGTTGGATCGTGCGGTCCCAGGGGATCAGGACCCGGGGTGGTTGCGTCGCCACGCCGACCGCAACGGCGGGCGCATGATCCACAAGTGGTTGCACTACTTCCCCGTCTACGAGCGCTACCTCGGCCGCTACCGCTGGAAGCGGCTCACGATGCTCGAGATCGGCGTCGCGCACGGCGGGTCGTTGCAGATGTGGCGCGCCTACTTCGGGCCGCGGGCACGGATCGTCGGGGCCGACATCAACCCGAGGGTCGCATCGCTCGCCGAGCGGGGCATCGCCCTCGAGGTCGGTGACCAGTCGGATCCGGCGTTCCTGCAGCGCCTCGTCGACCGACACGGGCCGTTCGACGTGATCCTCGACGACGGCAGCCACCTGCCCGCGCACCAGATCGCCTCGATCACCCACCTGTGGTCCGCTCTCGCCGAGGGTGGTACGTACATCGTCGAGGACCTGCACACGAACTACTGGCCGTCCTTCGACGGCGGGCCCGGTCGACCGGACACGTTCATGGCATGGCTCGCCGAGCGGATCGACGACATGCACGCGTTCCACGGGCGGGTGCCGGGCCACGAGGTCAACGACTGGACCCGGACCGTCGACGCCGTGCACGTGCACGACAGCATGGTGGTGCTCGAGAAGCGCACCCGCACGCGCCCGGTCGATCGCATGACAGGCTGGCCGACCTTCGAGGAGCTCGAGGGCTTGAAGGCCGACAAGGTGATCGACGCCGAACACCGAGCGCACATGGACCGTGCCCGCACCCTCGGTGGACGGTTCCGCCGCACGATCAGCGACCCGGTGCGTGCCGCCGAGTCGGTCGCTCGCCGGGTCGGGCGGGCACTTCGCCCGAGAGGCTGAGAGCTCAGCTGCCCGTGTAGCCGACGTCGATCGGCACGTCGACCCCCGTCATCGCCGTGGCGTCGAGGGCGAGGTGTTCGATCGTGGTGGCGACCTCGTCGGGGGTTGCGATGCGTCCGAGCACGATGCGCGTGCGGTCGTGTGCGGCGAGCACGTCGAGTCGCCGTTCCGACATGCCTGCCGTCGATGCCTCGTTGAACCGTTCGAGCATGTCGGTGTCGACCGGACCAGGGCTCACACAGTTCACCCGAGCGCGCGGGCCGAGCTCCACGGCGAGGTTGCGGGTCAGTCCAATGAGCGCCGCTTTCGACGCTCCGTAGGCGACCGAGCGGCTACGCCCCCGCACCGCCGACACCGACCCGACGAACACGATGCCGGCGCCCGGCACCAGACGGTCGAGCAGGCCCTGCGTGAGGAAGAACGGCCCGTAGAGGTTCGTCGCGAGCGCCGTCGACAGGTCGTCCCAACTCGTCGTGGGGAACGGTGCGGGGAGGCCCCCGCCGGCCGCATGCACGAGCGCGGCGACCGGCCGGCTGGCGACCGCAGCGACAACCGAAGCGATGCCGTCAGGTGTCCCGCAGTCGGCGGAAATCGCTTCGGCGCTCCCGCCCGCCTGCTGGACCACACCGACGACCTCGTCGAGCGGTGCTGCGCGTCGACCGACGCAACACACGTGCAACCCGCGCCGGGCGAGCCGGACCGCTGTCGCCGCCCCGATCCCGGTTCCGGCGCCGGTGACCACGGCGATTCCGCTGTCCTGCACGTCCGTCTCCTCCCGCTCTGCCGGTCGGAGCCGACCCGGCAGCGGCGACGGTAGTGCGGCCCCGTCGGATCAGACGACGGGCGCCACGCCGAGCGATGCCATGAGACCGACGACCCGCTCCCGGATGTCGTCGCGTATGGGACGCACCGCGTCGATGCCCTGGCCGGCGGGGTCCTCGAGGACCCAGTCCTCGTAGCGCTTGCCGGGGAAGAGCGGGCACGCGTCGCCGCACCCCATGGTCACGACGACGTCAGCGGCACGGACGATCTCGTCGGTCCACGGCTTCGGGAACTCTGCGGTGATGTCGACGCCGACCTCCGCCATCGCGGCGACTGCGGCCGGGTTGATCTCCGACGCCGGAGCCGACCCACCCGAGTACACGCTGATCCGGTCACCGGCGAGATGGCGCAGCCAACCGGCTGCCATCTGTGAACGTCCGGCGTTGTGGACGCACAGGAACAGCACGCCGGGTACATCGGTCGGTAGCGAGCCCTCGACCTTGCCGAGCGCCTTGAGGCGTTCCTTCGCGAACTTCTCGGCGAGGATCGGCAGGTAGGTCGTCACCGTTGCGGTCGGCACGAGCTGATCGAGGGAGTCGACGACGAAGCGTTCGATCGTCTCCGGACCGAACGTTCCAGAGAAATCGTCCGTCAGGTGTGCGACCACCCTGCGGACGATGACCTGCTGGTCGAGGGGCAGCATTTCGATGGATCGGGTCATGGTCTTCCTTCCTCGGTGACGAGCAGCCCATGGGTCACGGCAGGCGGAGCGACCTGCGGCGGGTAGAGGGTGCGGATCAGGGCGAACGCCACGAGCGCCCCGAGGAACTGCATGGCGACGAACGCCGGCGCCGATGCAGGTGCGATGCCTGCGAAGGTGTCGGTGAGGGTCCGGGCGACGGTGACGGCGGGGTTCGCGAAGCTCGTGGACGACGTGAACCAGTAGGCACCACCGATCCAGGCCCCAACTGCGAACGGCACGACCGACGCCCGGCCGGTCCGAACGCAGCCGTTGATCAGGAGGAGCAGGCCGATCGTCGCCACGACCTCGGAGAGCCACAGGGCGGCTGACGACCGCTCCTTCGTCGACAAGGTGACGGCGTCGAGTTCGAACATCACGTTCGCGACCACCGTCCCGACACAGCCGCCGAGGGTCTGGGCGACCATGTACGCCCCGGCGTCCCGCCAGGAGATCGCCCCGCTCAGGCGGTCGACGAGCGTGACGACGGGATTGAAGTGCGCCCCGGACACGGCGCCGAACATGAGAATGAGTCCGACCAGCGCGCCGGCCGTCGCCGCAGCGTTCTCGAGGAGCTGCAGGCCGACGTCGGCGGGGGAGAGGCGGCTCGCCATGATCCCCGATCCGACGACGGCGACGATCAGCAGACAGGTACCGAGCGCTTCGGCGAGGAGTCGACGGGCGAGGTCGCGGTGATCGGTCGTGGTCGTCATGCAGCAGACCTCGTGATCGTCCGGATGCGGTCGTCGAGCTGGCGAACCGCGGCATCGAACGCGGCGCTGTCCGCAGCCGGGACGGGATCCGTGATCGACCAGTGCAACCAGTCCTCCGTGGCGTCGAGATCCTCGTAGGCGCGGTCGCACACGGTGATCCGGAGCGCCGGGATCCGGCGGAGCGAGGCAACCGCACGAGGGCGAACGCCGGTGAGATCGAGTCCGGCCCGCCGGGCGGCGGCGACGGCGCCCGGGTGGACCCGCTCGGCGGGTTGGGTGCCGGCGGACGTCGCCGGGGCACCGGTGCGGGCGCGCCAGAGGGCCGCAGCGAGCTGGCTGCGGGCCGAGTTCGCCGTGCACACGAACAACGCCTCCTGCGGCTCGAGCGCCGGACGCGACCCGACGGCGTCGAGCGTGTCCCGGAGCAGGTGCACGTAGCGGCGGCGTCCATCGCCGCTCGACTGCGACCTCGTGATCAGGCCGACGCCTTCGAGCACGTCGAGGTGGTGAGCGAGCAGGTTCGACTCGAGTCCGAACCGGCGACGGAGTTCGACCGGTGCCCGGTCGGACCGTGAGAGCTCGTCCACGATGCCGAGGCGAACGGGGTCGCCGAGCGCTGCGTGTCGTGCGGCCCGTCGAGCGATGTCGTCCATACCGGGCAGAATAATCAGTCAATATCAACTGACACAATAGAGACCGAGTGAACAGTCGATGAATCGATCACCAGGATTCCGCGCCGGCCCGACACGCCGATCGACCTGCTGCGGGTTGCGACATGGGGGCCCCGTCGCAATTCAGATAGCGTTCAGCTTCTCATGAGGAGGGTCAGACGGTGATCGACGAGAAGCTCGAGACAATCTTCGACGACGTGGTGCGCCGGAACCCCGCCGAACCGGAATTCCACCAGGCGACGCGTGAGGTCCTCGAGAGTCTCGGACCGGTCATCGCGAAGAACCCCGAGTTCGCCCGCAACAAGATCATCCAGCGCATCGCCGAACCGGAACGCCAGATCATCTTCCGGGTCCCCTGGCAGGACGACGCGGGCGAGGTCCACATCAACCGCGGGTTCCGGGTCGAGTTCAACAGCGCGCTCGGCCCCTACAAGGGCGGCCTCCGGTTCCACCCCTCGGTGAACCTCGGGATCATCAAGTTCCTCGGCTTCGAGCAGATCTTCAAGAACGCGCTCACCGGCCTGCCGATCGGTGGCGGCAAGGGCGGATCCGATTTCGACCCGAAGGGCCGCAGCGACGCGGAGGTCATGCGGTTCTGCCAGAGCTTCATGACCGAGCTCTACCGCCACATCGGTGAACACACCGACGTCCCCGCCGGCGACATCGGCGTCGGGGGTCGGGAGATCGGCTACATGTTCGGCCAGTACAAGCGGATCACCAACCGCTACGAGTCCGGGGTGATCACCGGCAAGGGGCTCGACTGGGGTGGTTCTCTCGTGCGCACCGAGGCGACCGGCTACGGCGCGACGTTCTTCGTCGATGCGATGCTGCGCGCCCGCGGCGACTCCCTCGACGGCAAGACCTGTCTCGTGTCGGGTTCGGGGAACGTGGCGATCTACGCCATCGAGAAGCTGCAGCAACTCGGAGCGACGGTCGTCGCCTGCTCCGACTCCGACGGTGTCGTCCACGACCCGGGAGGCATCGACGTCGAGCTGCTCCGGCAGGTGAAAGAGGTCGAACGCCTCCGACTCGACGCCTACGCCACCCGCCGCGGGGCCAAGCACCTCCCGAACGGCAACATCTGGGAGATCCCTGCGCATGTCGCCGTCCCCTCGGCCACACAGAACGAGCTGTCGGGCCGTGACGCGGTGACCCTCGTCCGGAACGGCTGCATCGCCGTTGCAGAGGGGGCGAACATGCCCTCCACCGCCGAGGCGACGCGGGTCTTCCTCGAAGCCGGCGTCGCGTTCGGTCCCGGTAAGGCGGCGAACGCCGGAGGCGTTGCCACCTCGGCGCTCGAGATGCAGCAGAACGCCAGGCGCGACGCGTGGACCTTCGAGTTCACCGAGGCACGGCTCGCCGAGATCATGCGCAAGATCCACGACACCTGCCTCGAGACCGCCGACGAGTTCGGTTCACCCGGCAACTACGTGCTCGGCGCCAACATCGCCGGGTTCGAACGTGTCGCCCGGGCGATGCTCGCCTTCGGACTCGTCTGAGGTCTCCGAGGACGCAACGGGTTCAGTCCGTCGACGCGACGAGCTCGCGGCAGCGCGACGAGGGGAGCCGGACGGCGTCGTCCCACATGGTCTCGGTCCCATCGAAATGGACCGGGATGCTGACGACGTCATCGTCGCTCTGCGCGCACCGACGGAGCTCGTCGTCCCACGACCGCGGGACGTGCGTTCGTGAGAATGCCGGCGCGAGCGTCAACGCGGACGCGACAAGCAGCGAGAACGCCGTGCGACGAACGGCGAGATGATCGGCTCCGGCGGCGACGAGCAGCAGCGACCAGGCCGTGAGCACGAACGGATAGAAGTAGTACCGAGGCCCGGCGAGCACCTGGTGGGTGATGAGCGGCGCCGCGCTCGAGCTGAGGAGGCCGAGCACGCCGAGCGACGCGGCGAACAGGACGAGTTCCTCTCCGCATGCGCTGCGTTGCAGGAGTTGCCGAACGACCGCTGCGCCGATGAACACGGCGACGACCAGACCTGCGAACTCGATGAACTCCGGCGTGGCACCCTGCACCCACCCGAACGCGTAGCTGCCGAAGTTCCGAACGAACTGTCGGGCGATCGAAAGCGGCTGGACAGGGATCGTCGACCGACGCGCCGATCCGGCGTAGATCGCACCCTGAAGCACGAACAGGCCGCCGAGTACTGCCGTGCTGACGCGGTCGCTCGTCCGTCGTCGCATCAGCGAGGCGAGCGCGTGGGGCACGACGAGCGCGGCGCCAGCCAGTCCGCTCAGACCGCCGAGCACGAGCACGGGCAATCGCAGCGCCCATGCGTTGCGGTCCCAGAGCAGCGTGATCGCGGGCCACAGTGCCGTCCACCAGTACGAATAGAGGGCGATGCCGAACATCTCCGGGTTCATCGGTGCAAGGGCGAGCAGGAGCGCCAGGAGACACCGGGCCCGCAGCGGGACGCGCGACGAGGGCACCACGATGAGGAGGATCGTCAGAATGAAGACGATCGTGGCAGCGAGGTACGCGAGCTCTGGGAGCGACCGGAGATCGATCACCGTGACGGCGGCGACGATGAGCGACGTCGGAACCATGAGGTAGCCCACGTACTCACCAACGGCGGCGGACCAGAAGCCCTCGGTGATCGTGCGGTTGATGATCAGGTACTCCTCCACCCACACGTACGGACGAAGGAGTTGGTCAGGGCGACGCAGCACCCACACCACGAGGCTCAGAACGACCGTCGAGGCGACCATCAGACGGTCGAGTGACGTACGGCCTGCCGTTGAGGCGGAGAACAGTCGCCGCGCGTTCGAAATCGGTAGACGTTTGCGTGGCGAAAAGGGTGCACCGGGCCCCGGCCCGAGCCGTACGCCGCGAAGGGGATCAGAGCAGGGCGACGGGGCGCACCGGGGAACCGGTCGCCCCTTTCAGCTTCGTGGCGAGCAGGACGAAGCAGAACTCGCTCCGACCGGCGGTCACGAGCTCGTCGAGCTTCAGGTTCTCCACGAGGTACACGCCCGACTCGACGAGCGCGTGCTGGTGCACCGGCATGATCAGCTTCGGGTGACGCGGGTTCGGGATGACCTCGACCGCCATGTTGTCGGCGGCGATCGCGACGACACCCTGCTCGGTCAGCCACTCCGCCGCGTCGACGTCGATCCCGGGTTCACCCCGCACGTAGCGGTTGTTGTCGACCATGAACAGCCCGCCCCAGCCGGTGTGGATGCAGACCACGTCGCCCGGGCCGACGTCGACGCCGGCAGCGTCACGGGCCCGCAGCAGTTCGTCCCGGCTGACGGGCCGGCCGGACTCGAGCATCGGACCACCGTCGAGGCCCGACACGTCGAGGAGCACCCCCCGGGTGACGATCGGCGGGATGTGCTCCACGCCGAGATCCGCGAGACCGTGGTCGCCGACGGTGTGGTGGGCCGAACGACCGTTGTACATGCGGTCCCCGACGGTGACGTGGCCGAGAGCATCGATGTGGGTGCCGACATGGGTCGTCATGTCGATTCGCTCGAGGTTCGCACCGAAGCGGTTCTCGACCTTGTGGACGTCGAGGTCGCGCACCACCGTCGCCGACCGTGTCGCGAGCGTCATCACGTAGGGGGTCTGGCTCGGCGGGATCCGTGGCGCGCCATCCGCGATCGTGTGGCCGAGGTCGACGACCGCCCCCGTGCGAGCGAGCGCGAGCGCGGCGAGGCGTCGCTCGTCCGTCAGGTGGTTCGCCGCCCCGATGCGGTCATCGGGGCCCCACGGGCCCACGAACGCCGAGTGGTCGTGCACGCAATCGGTCATGTCGGCCCCCCGCTGGCTCGTCGACGACGGCCCCGAACCCTAGCTGGGCGCGTCCGCCGCACGATTCAGGCCGGGTAGACCTTCACCTCGGTCACCTTCACGCTCGCCCAGACCGTGTCGCCCGGGCGGATGTCGAGTTCCGCAGCGGCCGCCGCGGTCACCTCGGCGGCGAGCGGGACCGGTCCGTCGAGGCGCACGCGCACCCGGTCACCGAAGCGGTCGAGTTCGGCCACGGCCGCCGACCAGGCGTTGCGCGGGCTGCCCGTCGGGGCGTCCCGATGCAGGGCGATCGCCGATGGCGCCACGGTGGCCAGGCACGGCCCGTCGACCGCCTCGCCGTTCGGGACCACGAGCACGCCACCACCGGAGAGACGCAGCACGGTCCCCTCGAGTACGCCGTCGAGCAGGTTGGTGCCGACGAGGCGGCCGACGTAGTCGCTTCGGGGGTGGGCGGTGATCTCGGCGAGGGTCCCACGGTGGGTGACGGTGCCGTGCTCCACCACGACGACCCGGTCGGCGAGTGCGTACGCGTCGAGTGGGTCGTGCGTCACGAGGATCCTCGGACCGTCGTGGCCATCGAGGTGCCGGCGGAGCTCCCTGCGCACCTCCGCCCGGGTGCCGACGTCGAGCGCGGCGAGCGGCTCGTCGAGCAGCAGGAGGCGTGGCTCGGTGGCAAGCGCACGGGCGAGGGCGACCCGTTGCTGCTGGCCACCGGAGAGCTGGCCCGCACGGAGCGCGCCGACCGTGCCGAGGCCGACCCGTTCGAGCCAGCGGTCGGCCCGCTCCCCGGCCTCCCTGCGACCGACCTTCCGTGCCCGCAACCCGAACGCCACGTTCTCCCGCGCGCTCAGGTGTGGGAACAACAGATAGTCCTGGAACACCACGCCGACAGGTCGTCGTTCGGCGGGGACCAGGGTGTGGGTCGCCGGGGCGTCGAGGGTGACGCCATCGAGACGGATCGATCCGGCGTCGAGGGGCTGCAGACCTGCGACGGCGCGCAGGAGGGTCGTCTTGCCCGAGCCGTTCGGGCCGAGGAGAGCGACCGTCTCGCCGGCGGCCACGCGCAGCTCGACGGCGAGATCGAGTCCGCCGAGGCGGACCTGCGCCTCGATCTCGAGTGCGTCGCTCACCGCTCCGCAACCGATCGTCCGGTGCCCGAGGCGGCCGCCCCCAACCATCGGTCCCGGAGTCCGACGAGCACGAGAAAGGACGTCGAGATGAGGAGCAGCGACAACACGATCGCGTCGTCGGGGTCCGTCTCGAGCGCGAGGTAGGCGGCGAGCGGAAGGGTCTGGGTGCGACCAGGGAAATTCCCGGCGAAGGTGATCGTTGCCCCGAACTCCCCGAGTGCCCGTGCCCACGCGAGCACGGTGCCGGCCATGAGCGCGGGGCGGATCGAGGGAAGCGTCACCCGACGGAAGGCGTACCAGCTCGTGGCACCGAGGGTCCTGGCCGCCTCCTCGAGCCGCCGATCCTGCTGACGGAGCGCCCCCTCCACGGTGATCACGAGGAACGGCATGGCGACGAAGGTCTGCGCCACCACGACCCCGGCGGTACTGAACGGCAGTCGCAGGCCGAACCACAGGTCGAGGTACTGCCCGAGCAGGCCGCGCCTCCCGAGCGCGGCGAAGAGCGCGACACCCCCGACGACGGGGGGAACGACCATCGACAGGGTGCACAGCGCCCGAACCACGCCACGACCGGGGAACTCGACGCGGGCGAGCACCCAGGCGAGCGGCACGCCGAAGAGCACCGAGGCCGCCGTCGACCACAACGAACAGGAGATCGAGAGCCACAGGGCAGCTCGTGTGATCGGGTCGGTGACGACGTCCCACGCCGACGACCACGGTGTCCGCCACAGCAGCCCGAGGAGCGGGAGCGCGAAGAACCCGACGGCGAGGGCTGCGAGGCCCAATACGGCAAGCGGCAGCCGGTCGCGCGTGGTCCGCGAGCTCATGGCCGACCGAACCCGAACGAGGCGAGCGTCGCCTGACCCTTCGGTCCGGTGAGGTAGGCGAGGAACGCGCTCGCTCCCGCGGGGTTCGGGGCGCCCTCCACGATGGCCACGGGATAGGTGGCGACGACGTTCGCCGCTTCGGGGATCGCAATGCCGACCGCCTCGTCGCCCGCGGCGCGGACGTCGGTGGCGTACACGATCCCGGCGTCCGCCTCGCCGCTCGTGACCTTCGTGAGCACCGCCTTGACGTCGGCTTCGAGGCTCTTCGGGGTCACGGTGACACCGGCCTGCTCGAGGATCTGCGCGGCGTACCGGCCGGCGGGGACCTGCGGCGCAGCGAGGACGACGATCAGGTCCGGGTCTGCGAGGTCACGGATCGAGGTGATCTTCCTCGGGTTGCCCGCGCCCACGACGATGACGAGCTCGTTCCGTGCGAAGGTCGTCGGCGCGCCAGTGGTCCCACCGGCGTCGGTGAGCCTCGACATGGTTGCCGCGTCCGCCGACGCGAAGACGTCGACCGGTGCCCCGCTCCTGATCTGACCCGCGAGCGCAGACGACGAAGCGAAGTTGAAGGTGATCTCCACGCCGGGGTTGTCGGCTTCGAACCCCTCGCCGATGCTCGTGAACACCTCGGTGAGCGAGGCCGCGGCGAACACCGTCACCGTGCTCGAGGCATGCGTCGACCTTCGACCGCAACCGGCAGCGGTCAGTGCACCGACGAGCAGCGCGACGGCGACGAGCGTTCGTGCGTGCTTGCGATGAGCCATAGATGAAACTGTAGAACAATCAGAACCTGACTATCTGCTGTCGGGGCTCGGTGGGCACGCGGCGGCACGCGGGAACCCGTAAGGTGCCGCCATGATCGAAGTGCACTCCACGACCCCGCGGCTCGAAGCGGCGATGGCCCGCTACGGCATCCGGAACGCCACCGCCATCCGCGTCGACAACCTGATCTTCTTCAGCGGCATGACGGGCCTCGATCTCGAGACCGGTGCGGTCGTGCCCGGAGGGTTCGAGCCGCAGGCTCGCCACACGCTGCAGATCTTCGCCGACATCCTCGCCGACCTCGGGCTCAGCCTCGACAACGTGATCAAGGTGACGTGCCAGCTCCGGAACATCGAGGACTTCGCGACCTGGAACGAGATCTACCTCGACGTGTTCGACGGCCCCTACCCGTGCCGCACCACGACCGGTGCCCCGCTCGTCGTCGGCGACATCGAGCTCGAGATCATCGCCTCCATCGAGCCCCGACGGTGAGCGGGTTCCCACGATGATCACGGCGCTCCCACGTGTCGCCATCGCGGTGGCGGACTACGACGCGGCGGTCGCGACCTTCCGCGACGTCTTCGGCATGCCGGTGCTCGACTTCTCCGGAGAGACCGTGCCCGGGCTCGGCGCGCACGTCGGCATGTGCATGCCGCCCCGCGGGAGCAACATCGAGCTGATGGCCCCGGGCAACCCGGAACTCCCGCTCAGCCAGGCGATCCAGCGGACCCTCGACCGGCGCGGCGAGGGCTTCTACGCCCTCATGCTCGAGGCCCCGGTCCCGAACGACGAGGCGGTCGAGCTCGCCGCCCGCGGACTCGACGTGCTCCCGCTCATGGCCGGTGCCGGCGGGCGCGATGTGCACCCCCGATCGACCTCCGGCGTACTCGTCCGCGTCTACCCGAACGACTCCGTGGTCGACCCGGGCGGGCTCGTGTCCTCGGCACCCGGGCTCAGCGGCATCCTGCGCTCCGTCATCGCAACGAGCGACCTCGACGCAGCCGTGCGCGCCTACGGGACCGGATTCGGGCTCGGGACGGTGCCGGCCGTGGACGACGCCGCACGCGGGCTCCGAACGGTGATCTGCACACCGCCGAAGGGCGGGGTGATCGAGCTCGCCGAGGTGACCGACCCCACCCGACCCGAGGCCGCAGCGGTCGCCGCGACACTCGAGGCCCGCGGCCCGGGCCTGCACGCGCTCGTCCTCGGGGCCGACGACCCCGCCGCAGCGATCGCCACCCTGCGGGAACGCGGCGTCGCCGTCCAGAACGACGGCACGGGTGACCTGAACGTGTTCGGGGCCCGCATCACTGTCAGCGCGTTCCCCAGCTGAACCCGCCGCGTCTACCCTACGAACCAGACCATCGACCCCTGAGGGACGCCATGAACACCACGACCACCGACCGCCGCCACCACGAGGTCATCGTCCTCGGCGCCGGCGTGTCCGGCATCTACCAGATCAAGCGCCTCGTCGACATGGGCGTCGACGTGATCGTCCTCGAAGGGGACGACGACCTCGGTGGCACGTGGAACCGCAACCGGTACCCGGGCTGCCGGTTCGACTCCGAGAGCTACACCTACGGCTACTCCTTCTCCCAGGAGGTGCTCGACGAGTGGCACTGGAAGGAGATGTTCTCCGCCCAGCCCGAGAACCTCCGCTACCTGCGCTTCGTCGCCGACAAGTTCGACCTGCGCCGCCACATGACGTTCGGGGCGCGCGTCGCCAGCATGACGTGGGATGACGCGGCGACCCAGTGGACGCTGCATCTCGAGTCGGGCGCCGTCTACACGGCGCGCTTCGTGATCACGAGCCTCGGGCCGCTCTCGGCGCCGACCCTGCCGAAGTACCCGGGCATGGCGGACTTCAAGGGTCAGGCGTTCCACACGTTCCACTGGCCGAAGGAGCCGGTCGCTCTCGAAGGCCGCCGGGTCGCCGTCATCGGCACCGGCGCGACCGGGATCCAGGTCGTCGGTGCGATCGCCCCGATCGTCGGCGAGCTCACCGTCTTCCAGCGTCGACCCAACTGGAGCTCGCCGCTCAACAACTCGCCGATCTCCGACGAGGAAATGGCCCGCATCCGGGCGCGCTACGACGAGATCTTCGACAACTGCGCCAAGTCGCCGGGCGGGTTCGAGCACGTGCCGCGCTGGGGTTTCTGGGACAAGACGCCCGAGGAGCGCAAGGCGCTGTGGGACGAGCTGTACACGCAGCCCGGTTTCGCGATCCTTGCCGGCAACTTCGCCGAGATCTTCTTCGACGAGGCGGCGAACCAGGAGCTCTCGAACTACATCGCCGACCGGATCCGTGGTCGGGTGCACGATCCGGCCACCGCCGAGAAGCTGATCCCGAAGGATCACGGCTTCGGTCTGCAGCGCCTGCCGCTCGAGACCCGCTACTTCGAGGCGTACAACCAGGACAACGTCCACCTCGTCGACCTCTCCGAGACGCCGATCGAACGGTTCACCGAGACCGGCATCCAGACCACGGCCGGGCACCACGAGTTCGACGTGATCGTCTACGCCACCGGCTTCGACGCCATCACCGGGGCCTACGACCGGATCGACATCACCGGTGTCGACGGGGTCCGCCTCGCCGACAAGTGGAAGGAGAGCCCCTCCACGCTCCTCGGCGTGCTCTCCCACGGCTTCCCGAACCTGCTCATGGTCGCGGGCCCGCAGAGCGTCTCCGGCTCCACCAACTTCCCGCGGGCCATCGAGGTCGGCGTCGACTGGGTCACCGGCCTGCTCGAGCACGCCCGGGCGAACGGTGTCAGCCGGATCGAAGCTCGTCCCGACGCCGAGTCGGAATGGGTCGCCGAGGTCGAACGGGCACACGAGCGCATGCTGTTCCGTCGCTCGAAGGGTTGGTTCACCGGGTACAACTCCAACGTTGCCGGGCACCAGGAGGGCAAGATCCGCTACCAGGCGTACTTCGGCGGATCGCCCCGGTACGTCGCAGCGATCCAGCACGAGACCGAGACCGGTTACGCCTCGATGGTGATGAGCTGACGCCATGACCGACGCGACGATCACGAACCCCGGATTCGACCCGGACGCCATCCGGGCCAGGTACCGCCAGGAGCGCGACAAGCGGATCCGTCGTGACGGACCGTCGCAGTACCACGAGATGACCGGCGAGTTCGCCCGGTTCGCAGAGGACGACCCCTACGCCGACCCGACGTTCGACCGCGAGCCGATCGACGAAGACCTCGACATCGCCATCATCGGCGGTGGGTTCAGCGGATTGCTGACTGCGGCCCGGCTCAGCGAGGCGGGTGTTGACACGTTCCGCATCATCGAAGCCGGCGGCGACTTCGGAGGCACCTGGTACTGGAACCGGTACCCGGGTGCGCAGTGCGACACCGAGTCGTACTGCTACCTCCCGCTCCTCGAGGAGCTCGACTACATGCCGAAGGAGAAGTACTCCTACGTCGGCGAGATCTTCGAGCACTCCCAGCGGATCGCAGAGCACTACCGGCTCTACGAGCGGTCGATCCGGCAGACCCGCGTGCGGGCCATCCGGTGGGACGACGAGATCAGCCGTTGGCGGATCACCACCAACCGCGGTGACGACCTCCGCGCCCGGTTCGTCGTCATGGCGCTCGGCACCACCACCCGGGCGAAGCTGCCCGGGATCCCCGGTATCAACGAGTTCACCGGTCACTCCTTCCACACGAGCCGTTGGGACTACGGCTACACCGGCGGCGACACCACGGGCGGCATGACCGGGCTCGCCGACAAGCGCGTCGCGATCATCGGCACCGGCGCCACGGCGATCCAGTGCGTGCCACGAGTCGCCCGCGACGCCGGCCACCTCTACGTCTTCCAGCGCACACCGTCGACGGTTGACTTCCGGCGGAACCGCCCGACCGACCCCGAATGGTTCGCGGGACTCGAGCCGGGGTGGCAGCGGCAGCGACGGGAGAACTTCACCCAACAGGCCGCCGGCCGACCCGTCGAATCCGACCTCATCGACGACGGGTGGACCCGAATCTTCCGGGCGATCAGCTCGCCGAAGGGGGAGAACCGACCCCGCACGCGCGAGGAGCGCAACACCTTCGTCGAGCTCACCGACATGGCGAAGATGGAGGAGCTGCGCACCCGCGTGGAAGCGGTCGTCCACGACCCGGCGACCGCCGAGGCGCTCAAGCCCTGGTACCGGGTCATGTGCAAGCGGCCCACGTTCAACGACGAGTTCCTCGAGTGCTTCAACCGGCCCAACGTCACCCTCGTCGACGTGAGCGGGAGCCAGGGCGTCGAACGCATCACGCCGACCGGTGTCGTGGCGAACGGCCAGGAGTACGAGGTCGACTGCATCATCTACTCGACCGGGTTCGAGATCTCCGCTGAGTTCCGCCGTCGGCTCGGTCTCGAGATCGACGGGCGTGACGGCGAATCGCTGTTCGACCAGTGGTCAGCAGGGTTGCGCACCCTCCACGGGTTCACTGCGCACGGGTTCCCGAACTGGTTCTACGTCGGGGTCTCCCAGAACGCCTTCGACCTGAACATGACCTCGATGTTCGACGAGCAGGCCCGCCACATCAGCTACATCATCGCCGAGACCCTCAACCGGGGGGCCCGGACGGTCGAACCGACCGAGGCCGCGGTCCAGGATTGGGTCGACCTGATCGCCAGCTTCTACATCGGTGGCCGGGACTTCCTCGAAGCCTGCACGCCCGGCTACTACAACAACGAGGGCGACACGCAGGAGGGGAGCGGCTTCTTCGGTGCGTACAGCCCCGGACCGGCCGCCTTCAATCAACTCCTCGAGGACTGGCGCGCCACCGGCGACCTCCCCGGCCTCGAGTTCACCTAGGTCGACGGTCGACAGGGGCCGGCTCGATGCACGACGAGGACCAACTCCGCGCCGAGGCACGCGCCTGGTACGAGGGGAACTGGAATCCCGACCTCAGCGTCGGCGCCTGGTTCCACCGCATGATGGTGGACCGCTGGGCATACCCGACCTGGCCGCAACGCTGGTGGGGGCGTGACCTCCCCATCGGGCTCGCACGAGTCGTCCGGGAGGAACGTCGCCGGGTCGGCGCGCTCGGACCACCGTCGGGGATCGGCCCGTCGCTCCTCGCGCCGATGCTCATCGAGCACGGGACCGACGAGCAGTGCGAGCGCTACCTGTGGGGCATGGCGACGCAGAACTGGACCGCGTGCCAGATGCTGTCCGAACCCGACGCCGGCTCCGACCTCGCGTCGGCGAGATGCGCGGCGGTGCGGGACGGCGACGAGTGGGTGGTCACCGGGACGAAGGTCTGGACGTCGAACGCCGAAGTCGTCGACATCGGGATGCTGCTCGCACGCACCGACCCGACCGTGCGGGCGCACGGTGGGCTCACGTTCCTGCTGCTGTGGCGTGACCAGCCCGGGGTCGACGTCCGACCGCTCCGGCAGATGACGGGCGACGCAACCTTCAACGAGGTCGTCATCGACGGCGCCCGGGTCGCCGCCCGGGACGTGCTCGGCGACCTCGGTGGGGGATGGGCGGTCACTCGGACGTTCCTCGCCCACGAACGGAACTCCTTCAACCCGGCGTCACACGAGGGCGGCCCGTTCGGGAAGGTCCCCCTCGACGCCCCCGCCGGCGTCATCGCCGAACGGCTGCGCACGCCACGCGGTGCCGCGATCGCCGGCCGGGGGATCGCGCAGGTGCTCGACGGTCTCGTGCGCGACGGCGGGTCCGTTACGGACCCGATCGTGCGGCAACGGTTCGTCGCGCTGCAGACCCGGCGCAGGCTCATGACCTACACGAACCAGCGCACCCGATCACCCGGCGAGGCGGCGCCACGGGCCGGCGCGGTCGGCCCGATCAGCAAGATCACCGTCTCCGATCTCGGACGCGGGCAGCGCGACCTCGGCCTCGCCGTGCAAGGCCCACACGGGATGCTCGTCGGCGACGACGCCCCGTCGTCGGAGTTCCAGCACTACGCGCTGTCGACCCCTGCGTTGTCGATCGCCGGGGGCACGGACGAGATCCAGCGCAACGCGCTCGGCGAACGGGTGCTCGGTCTGCCCGGCGAACCGAAGCCCGACACGACGTCGCGCTGACCTACCTCATGGCCCGGGCCGGGTCCGTCGGCGCCGTGGTGGGGCGGCGACGCCGTGGCGTACGAGGAGGTCGACATCGTCGAGGAGATCGGCGGCGGGCCCGTCGGCCACCAGCCGGCCCTCGTCGAGGATCAGCACCCGGTCACCGTGCTCCGCAGCGACGACGAGATCGTGGGTGACGAGCACGAGGGTGCAGCTCATCGCGTCGAGCGCGCGGCCGAGATCGACTCGACCCCGTGCGTCGAGGTCGGCGGTCGGTTCGTCGAGGACGAGCGCTCCCGGGCGCATCGCGAGCACGGTTGCGAGCGCGGCCCGCCGTCGTTCGCCGGCGCTCAGCTGATGCGGGGCACGATCGGCGAACCCGGCGAGCCCGACGGCATCGAGTGCGGCAGCGACCCGTTCATCGAGGGCTGCACCACGGAGGCCCTCCTTCGCGGGTCCGAACGCGACATCCCGACCGATGGTCGGCAAGAACAACTGGTCGTCGGCGTCCTGGAACACGAACCCGACGCGCCGGCGAACCGTGGAGACGTGGCCGTCGTCGACGGTGAGGTCATCGATGCGCACCAGCCCCTCGGTCGCCCGAAGCAGCCCGTTGAGGTGGAGCAGAAGGGTGGTCTTCCCCGACCCGTTCGCGCCGAGCAGGGCGACCCGTTCACCCGGCTCGATGCGGAAGGAAACGTCCTCGAGGGCCCGCCGTCCCTCGGGATGGACGTGCCCGAGCCCGACGACCTCGATGCTCGCCGGGTGATCCGCACGGTCTGGGCCGGCGGTCATCGGAGCACCAACGCTGCGCCGGTAGCGGTCCACGAGGCGATCGAGACCATGCTGAGCAGCAGTGCGTGGGTGGGGCGGAGGGGGCGCTCGGCCGTCGGGTCGAGGATGTGGAGCGCCGTTCGCCCGTCGTATCCCCGGGCGAGCATCGCCCGGTGCACGCGCTCACCGCGCTCGAAGCTCCGCACGAAGAGCGCCCCGGTGGACGCCATGAGTCCGCGTGCCTGCCAGATCCACCGTGGGTCGTCACCCCGGGCGGCCCTGGCGAGCCGCATCCGCCGGGCGTCGTCCTGCACAACGACCCCGTACCGCAGCGCGAACCCGGCAACAGCGACGAGTTGGGATGGCAACCGCAGCCGGCCGCAACCGGCCAGCACGTCGGCCACCGGCGTCGTCGCGAGCAGGATCGTGGTCGCCAGCAGGCCGAGCGTTGCGCGGGCGAGGATCGACCAGGCCTCCCACAGGCCCGGTACGGAGAGATCGAGCGGTCCCACCGCAACATGTGGACCGACACCGAGGAGCGGCAGCAGCGCCGCGAAGGCGACGACGGGGACCTCGAGCAGCAGGGCGTTTCGCAGGCGGGCGGCGGGAACGCGCACGAGGAGCGCCAGCAGCGACAGTCCGCCGGCGTGCACGGCGAAGGTGCCGAGACTCCGGGTCGGGGTCGCAACGACCGCGCCGAGGAAGACGAGCAGCGCGGCGACCCTGGCTGCAGCCACCGTCGCACCGACCGGTAGGGGCTGTGCGCCACCCGGGACGGGGGGCGCCGGCCTCACCGCTCCTCGGCGGCGCGCCGGACGATGCGCGGGAGGGCGAGCATGGTGAGTGCGACCGCTACCACGCCAGCCGCAGTCCGGGCGACGGTGCCGACGTCGAGACCGTCGTCGGTCGGCTCGGTGGCCTCGGGTTCCTCGACGAGCAGGGCGTTGTCGATAGCGACGCGTTCGAAGCCGTCGGGGGACTCGCTCGCCCAGCGGTCCGCCCCGAGAGCGAGGACGAGCACGGCGACGAGCGCGACGGCGAGCAGCGCAGCGCGCCGTGAGGTCGTCACTGCGCCACCGCCGTGGCCCGGCGGAGGTGGCGCGCACCGTGGACGAGATCGGGCCGACTCGAGAGCACTGCGCCGACGATGGCGACCGTCACGACCGCTTCGAGGACGCCGATCAGCGTGTGGACGCCGACCATCGCAAGGGCGAGGCGGCCGGCGGGCACGGCACCCGAACCCCCGACGGCGTATTCGAGGGCCAACGCCGCCGCGGCCGCGACGACCGAGGCCCAGGCGGCGAGGGCCGTCGCCGCCAGCAGGGTGGTCCGACCGGACGGGGTGGCCCGGCGGATCCCTTCGAAGACCAGCCAACCGACGACGACCGGGACGACCGCAAGGTTCACGACGTTGAGGCCGAGGGCGCTCACCCCACCATCGGCGAGGAGCAGCGCCTGCACGATGATCACCGTGGTCGTGGCCAGCAACGCCGGACCCGGCCCGACGAGGACCACGGCGAGGACCGCGCCGAGGACGTGGCCGGAGGTCCCCGCTGCGATCGGAACGTTGAGCATCTGCGCAGCGAGGACGAACGCAGCGAGGAGCCCGGTCAGCGGTTCGACGCCGGGGGATCGCCGAAGCGTCACCGCCACTGCAGCAGCGGCGACCGTCGCCGCAGCGAGCGAGCTGGGGGCGTCGACGAACCCGTCGGGGAGATGCACGGCGGTCCTTTCTGCGAACTATTCGCAGGTTGGAGTATCGCACAGGGGCGCCGTGCCCGCGTCGTCGACGCGATACTTCGGGCGTGCCGTCAGCCCGCCGTCTCGATGCCCTCCTCGACCAGCTGCGGGACCGCGGGGTCAGGGTGACCGCGGCGCGACGCGCCGTGCTCGCCGAGCTCCTCGACGCGGGCCACGACCACATCGGTGTGGAGGAGCTCGCAGCCCGGGTGCGTCGTCGCACCCCGACGATCCACCTGTCGACCGTCTACCGGACCGTCGACGCGCTGCGGGAGTCGGGCATCCTCCGCGCTGCTCGTCTCGGTGACCAGCCGGTCGCCTACCACCTCGCCGGTGACGCCCACCACCACGCCGTGTGCCGGAGCTGCGGTGCAACGGTGGAGTTTCCCGACACCGATCTCGACGACCTGCGCGACCGGCTCGCAGACCGACACGGGTTCGCCGCCGACCCTGAGCACCTCACCGTCTCCGGACGCTGCCGCCGCTGCGTCGGTCGAGGGGTCGACAGCCCGGGAACCGCTCCCGGGCACCACCGGTAGCATGCGCGCCGTGGCCGAGCCGACGCCCCTCACGCTTGCGGATCGCGTCTGCCTCGCCCTCGTCGACGAAGGTGTCGGCCACGGATGGGCGGTCGGGACCCTGCTCGCCGAGGACGGCGAGCTCGGGCGGATCTGGCACCTGTCCCGGCCACTCGTCTACCGCTCGATCGAGACGCTCGCCGAGCGTGGTCTGCTGACGCGTGCTGCGGGTGGGGAGCGTCGGACCCGGGAGCGGGTCGCCCTCCGCGTGTCGGCGAAGGGGCGCACGGCGAACCGGGCGTGGCTCGCCGCTCCGGTCGAGCACCTGCGCGACGTTCGCACCGAGCTGCTCCTCAAGGTCGAACTGCTCCGACGCCGTGACCTCGACATCCACGGCCTCGTCGACGCGCAGCGAGCACAGTTCGCCGAACGATTCGCCCGTCTCGCCGATGCCGGACCGGCAGCCGGCCCCGTCGACCTGTGGCGTCGCGAGCAGGCGCGTGCGGTGCGGCGCTTCCTCGACCTGCTCCTCGAGGAGCCGTCCGCCGCGGTGGCCCGGCCGCCGACACCGTTGCGGCTCAGTGCCCGCAACCAGGTGCGCGCCCGGGTGGTGTCGGTGCAACTCGGCGACGTCCTCGCCACCGTGCGGACCGTGCTGCCCGACGGTCAGTTCCTCACGGCGGTCGTGACTCGTGAGAGCGTTGCCGACCTCGACGTCGTCGTCGACGACGAGGTGCTCGTGATCGTGAAGTCGACCGAGGTCATGCTCGGTCGGCCGTGACCCCGTCCCAACGACCGCCGGCGCCCACGAGGTTCGCCGGATCGGCGATCGACTCGCCCGACCAGCGGTAGGCGACGAGCGGACCACCCTTCCCGGCGCTGAGGTCGACGCACACCGGCCTGCCGTGCACGAGGGACTCGGGCGTGCTGTCGGGGTGCCGCCAGTAGTGCCCGAAGATCACCGGGATCGGATCGGTGTACGCCGGTACGAGCGGGCGGTTCTCGTCCTGGTGCTCGGGCTTCGGCGGGTCGTGCCACCAGTCCTCGCCCGAGAAGCACTCGACCGCGTGTGCGGGGAGCTCAGACAGCTCCGCGTTGGTGCGGGCATGCCCGAGCCACCAGCGGATCCGCGGGTCGCGGCCGTTGCCGTCGCCGTCCTTGAACTGGTGCCCGCAGGGAAGCTTCAGCTCCGGGCCCTTGCAGAGGTGTTCGACCCACCAGTACGCGGGGGAGTTCTTGTCGAGCGGATGGGCCGCGACGAAGGTGCCATCGTCAAGGACCGGGTTGCCGAGACCGGCGATCGCCGCCGGGTCCCAGCAGGCGTGGACGACACGCAGCGCACCATCGAGCTCCCGCCAGAGCGGCTGGGTGCGGAACCAGTCGAGGACCTCTCGGTGCGCAGCGGTCCCGAACCCGAACTCGTCGAGGAACGCCCGGTGCTGCTTCGCGTGCTTCTCGCTGTGCGGGCGGAGGAACTCGCCTCCATCGGCCGTCGGTGTGGCGTAGGCGATGGCGTTGACCTCGTGGTTCCCGAGGACCATGAGGGCGGTGCCGGCCTCGACCATGGACCGGGCGATGGTGACCGTTCGAACCTGCTCGGCCCCCCGGTCGATGAGGTCGCCGACGAAGACCACGCGCCGCCCACGCGGGTGGCGGAACACGCCCGTAGCGTCGTCGTACCCGAGCTTGCGAAGCAGGGCATCGAGGCGGGTGGCGTGACCGTGCACGTCGCCGATCACGTCGTAACCGTCCGGGGACACCGTGGCGGACATGGCACCACCTCCACGCCGGATCGTACCGGCCGCCTGGGACAGCTTCCCGGGGACCGGGGCGTCTGCGGTAGGGTCGGCGCACGCACCGGTCGGGGGGCCGGGAGCCGGGGGAGGACCAGCAATGGCAGCGATCACCGTCGACCCGAAGTCCGGTCGCAAGATCTTCGACACCCGCGCCGCGAAGGCGTCGGACCGCATCGTCGGTGGCGGCTACGGCGTCACCGCGGACGAGACGCTGAAGACGCTCCCGCCCCAGCCGGTCGGCGCGGTCTTCAACGCCGAGGAACAGCAGCGCTACCTCGCATTCAAAGAAGCCCGTCGGGGCGCCGCGGACTACATGCCGATGGAGGGCGAGTTCGCCCGCTACCTCAAGGACGTGCACTCCGCACCCCCCATCGACCGTGAGGCGCTCACCGACGAGTGCGACATCCTCGTCGTCGGCGCCGGCTTCGCCGGCCTGCTGCTGTGGCACAAGCTGTCCGAGGCCGGGTTCGACGACGTGCGCTTCTGCGAGAAGGGCGGCGACGTCGGCGGCACCTGGTACTGGAACCGCTACCCGGGCATCGCGTGCGACGTCGAGTCCTACAGCTACTTCCCGCTCCTCGAGGAGATGGGGTACTTCCCGACGATGAAGTTCGCGTCGGGCTTCGAGATCTTCGAGTACTGCCAGAAGATGGCGGAGAAGTTCCGCTTCTACGACCAGTGCCTGTTCCACACCACCGTCGAACGCACCGAGTGGGACGAAAGCGCCGCCCGGTGGACGGTGTACACCGACCGCGGCGACGCCATGCGCGCCCGCGTCGTGATCCTCGCGAACGGCATCCTCACCACGCCGAAGCTCGCCCGGATCAACGGCATGGAGCGCTTCGCCGGGCAGTCCTTCCACACCTCACGGTGGGACTACGACGTCGACCTCAAGGGCAAGCGGGTCGGGATCATCGGCACCGGCGCGACCGCCGTGCAGGTCATCCCCGAGCTCGCCAAGGTCGCCGGCGAGCTCTACGTGTTCCAGCGCACACCCTCCACCATCGACGTGCGCGACCAGCGGGCCACCTCCGAGGAGGAGATCGCCACGTGGAGCACGGAGGAGAACTGGGCCCGCAAGCGCCGGGAACGCTTCGCCCGGATCGCGGAAGGGCGAACCGCGATCAAGGCGAACGACGACTACCTGTCGGGCAAGGTCGACGACTACAAGGAGCGCAAGAAGCACGAAGGCGACCTCTCGATGGAGGAACTCGTGCAGCGCCAGCTCGACACCAACTTCCGGATCATGGAGCAGATCCGTGCCCGCGTCGACGCGATCATCACCGACCCGACGACCGCGGCAGCGCTGAAGCCCTACTACCCCTACGGCTGCAAGCGCCCCACGTTCCACGACGAGTTCCTGCCGACGTTCAACCTGCCCCACGTGCACCTCGTCGACACGGCCCCCGTCGGTGTGAGCGAGATCAACGAGCGGGGCGTCGTCCACGACGGCGTCGAGTACCCCCTCGACGTGCTCATCTACGCGACCGGGTTCCAGTGGATGGCGACCTCGACGTTCAACATGATCGTCGGTCGCGGTGGGCGCGGGCTGAGCGACAAGTGGACCACCGAAGGCACCAAGACGTTCCTCGGCATCCACTCCCAGGGCTTCCCGAACCTGTTCATCATGACGGGCCCCCAGGGCGGCGGCGGGAGCTTCAACTTCACCGACGCCATCGACTCCCACGGCGACTACGCCGTGTGGATGCTGCAGACGATGCGGGAACGCGGCACCGACATCATCGACATCACCGCCGAGTCGGAGCGGGAGTACGCGGAGCACTGCAAGCAGGCCGACATCGCCACCGCACCGCTGCGGGACTGCCTCTCGTACTACAACGGCCACGGCGACGCCGAGCCCGGATCGCTCGCCTACTACGGCGGTGGGCGCTGGCACCGGTTCCGCCGGGACGCGCAGGAGAGCCTCGCTCCCTACGTGTTCGGTCGGGCCTGACCGCTCCGTCGATCAGCGCAGCCGCACCGGGACCCGGTGCGGGCTGCGGATCTGCTCGCCGGCCCAGGTGACCGTCGCGTCCGGGACCAGGCGGAACTGCGGGAATCGTTCGAGCCACGCGCCGATCGCGACCTGCAGTTCCATCCGCGCCAGGTTCGATCCGATGCACCGGTGGATGCCGACCCCGAACGCGAGGTGACGGTTCTCGGTGCGGTCGATGTCGACCTCGTCGGGCCGTTCGAAGTGTGCCGGGTCGCGGTTCGCCGCACCGAACACCAGCAACACTCGGCTGCCCGCGTCGACGGGGCAGCCACCGATGGCGGCGTCGCGGGTGGCGATGCGGGCCTGGGTGACCGGGGCGAACGCCCGGAGGAACTCCTCGCAGGCTTGGGGCAGCAGTGACGGGTCGGCGACCAGTCGGTCACGGTCGACCGGCGTTCGGGCCAGGTACGCCAGGCTCGACGCGATCATGCTCCACGTCGTGTCGATCCCGGCGAGCAGCAGAAGGGCGCAGGTGCCCTGCAGGTGCTTGTCCGTGAGAGGAGCACCGTCGAGCTCGGCGTCGAGGAGTGCGCTCACCAGATCCTCGCCGGGCTCGAGGCGCCGGGCAGCCGCCACGTCGCCGAAGTACGCCAAGAGCTCCCGAGTCGCCGTGGCTCGGGTCCGCTCCGTGTCCGGCCCCGTGTCCTGCAGGACGCGGACCACCCAGTCGGTGAATCGAGGCTCGTCCTGCTCGGGGATGCCAAGCAGATGGGCGATGACCCGCACCGGCACGTGCTCGGCGTAGTCCGCAGCGGCATCGGCGACGTCACGGCCCTCGAGTGCGTCGAGCAGCTCGGTGACGATCTGCCGCGTCCGCGCCTCGAGCCGGCTCACCGCGGCGATCCCGAACTGCGGGAGCAGGATCCGCCGGGCCTCGGCATGGAAGGGCGGGTCGCTCGTGATCGGCGGCGCGACGAACAGCGAGGCCCCCGGTGGGGGCGGGAAGACGGCCGTGTCGACGGAGGAGAACGTTGCCGTGTCGTGCGCGACGGCGACGACGTCGTCGTAGCGGGTCGGCAGCACCGAGCCGCCGAGACGCCCGGTGCGCGCCACCGGGCATCCCTCTCGCAGGTCCCGCCAGATGTCGTACGGCGCCGTCACGTAGTCGGGGTCGCGCAGGTCGTAGTCGGTCGACCAGTCCTGCACCGGTGGATGCCGTCGCGGCGCACCGGTCATGCGTCGTCACCGTCGTCGTCGCCGCCCGCGGCATCGTCGAATCCCGCCGCGGCGAGTCGTTCGAGGAGCTCGTCGCGGATGCTGCGACCGGGCTCTCGCGCTTTGTCCCCGGCGATCCGCCAGCCGAGGCGGCTCGAGTACAGCAACGGGGCTTCGCGAAGACGGCCGTTTCCGACCTCCTCCACGCGGGCGAAAAAGAGGTCGTGATCCGCGACCGTCTTGATCTCGAACGTCCGGCAACGGAGCCAGGCGATGCAGTTCCGCACCACCGGCAGGGACGTTCCCGGGATGGTCTCGAGGTACTCGTCCGCGATGTGGCGGAACTTCCGACCGGGATAGCTGAAGTACTGCCCGACGTCGACCTGGTCGCCGGCGAGGATCGACACGGCGAACTCGCCGCTCGCGATCATCAGCGGGTAGGTGTCGTGTCGAGGGGAGACGCTCGCCATGATGATCGGTTCCTCGAACGCGACCTGGGAGACCCAGTGGCTGCAGAACGCCCGGGTCACCCCGTCGTGGTGGGCGCCGACGATCTCGACGCCCTTCATCATCTGGCCGAGACAGCGCTTGAGGACCGGATCGATCATGGGGGCAGTCTGTCGGTCGGCCGGTGGTCGCGTCACCTCGGTCAGGCCCGGTGACCGGCGGCCACGCGGTTCGGACCCGGGGTCTCACGAAGCGTTTCGGCGTGACGCTCGCGCTCGCGGATCTCGACCTCGAGATACCTGAAGGGTGCATCTTCGGGTTCCTCGGGCCGAACGGCGCTGGGAAGTCGACGATGCTGCGACTCCTCGTCGGGTTGCTCCGACCCACTGCGGGAACGGTGGAGGTGCTCGGTGCCGACGTCGGTCTCGAACACGCGCGGATCCGGACCCGCATCGGCTACCTCGCCGGGGACTTCCGCGCCCCGGGTGGCCTCACCGGGCGGCGGTACCTCGAAGACCTCGCCGACCTGCACGGCGGCGCGGGGGCAGGGCGCACCGGCGAGCTCGCCGAACGGCTCGGTATCGACCTCGATCGTCGTATCGGATCGCTCTCCCACGGGAACCGGCAGAAGATCGGCATCATCCAGGCCTTCCAACACCGCGCCGACCTCTTGGTGCTCGACGAACCGACGACCGGTCTCGACCCGATCGTGCAACGGGTCTTCCTCGCCATGCTGCGAGAGGCGGCAGCCGAGGGCCGGACCGTCGTGCTCTCCTCGCACGTGCTGTCCGAGGTCGACGCCGTCGCCGACCTCGTCGGCATCGTGCGCGCCGGTCGACTCGTCGTGCTCGACACCGTCGCCCGCCTCGAGGCGCGGGCCCGTCGCACGCTCGATCTTCGCTTCGAGGGCGATGCGCCGCTGTCGGAGCTGCGCGCGACGCCGGGCGTGGTCCCGGCCGAGGTCGGCGACGGAACGGTGCGGGTCACGGTGGAGGGCTCGACGGCCGATCTCGTCACGACACTCGGACGTCACCGCGTGGTCGATCTCGTCTCCCATGAGGTCGACCTCGGCGAGATCTTCCTCGAGCACTACGAAGGGACGGCGCGACATGGCGGTGACCGTGTTCCGGGCGACGGTGCGCGACGGCCGACGAGGCGTGCTCGGATGGGGGAGCGGGATCGCACTCCTCATCGGGATCATGGCGGGTCTCTGGCCGTCGATCAGCGACGTCTAGGACACCGAGTTGCTCGAGGCCTATCCCGACGCGATGCGAGAACTCTTCGACATCGATGCGATGACGAGCGGCACCGGCTACTTGAACGTCGAACTCTTCAGCATCGTCCTCCCCGCCATGTTCCTGCTCGCCGCGGTCGGCCGGGGTGCCCGGATGATCGCCGGCGAGGAACAGGACGGGCTCCTCGACGTGGTCCTCCTCGGCCGCCCCTCGCGTACTCGGGCGCTCCTCGAGAAGGCCGCCCGGCCTCGTCGCCGGCGTCGTCGCGCTCGGTGCGGTGCTGTGGTGCTCGGTCGCACTCGCCGGAGTCGTCGTGGACATCGACGTCGACCCGTTCGAGCTCGCCGTCGGGTCGACGGCGATGGTGCTCCTCGGCGTGGTGCACGGGCTGGTGGCGCTCGCGGTCGGCGCAGCGACAGGACGGCGGACCCGGGCACTCGTCGCGGCCGGGACGGTCGGCGTTGCCGGGTACGTCCTGCACGTCGTCGGCGCGCTCGTCCGCGGCGTCGAGCCGTGGCGACCGATCTCGCCCTTCACGCAGGCGATCGTGAACGGTCCCGGCCCGGCTGACGTGCCCCTCGCCTTCCTCGTGCTCCTCGGCACGTCGGTGGCCGTCAGCGGTCTCGGGGCGCTTCGCTTCGCCCGGCGCGACATCGGCACCGGCTGACCGTCGGCTGCCCCGGGGTGGGGCGTGCTCGCGTCGCAGCATGCCCGGCCACTACCGTTCGACGGGCCGGGGGGTGGCGATGACGGCAGCGGGTGCAGAGCGAGGGGCACGGACGCCGATCCCGACGCGCGCCTGGAAGGCGCTCGCGGTGAGCGGGCTCGGCTACTCGTTGATGTCGTTCAACACGACCGCCACCAACCTGGCGTTCGGGCGCATCTCCGAGACGTTCTCGTCGTCACGGCCGACGACGCTGTCGTGGGTGGCGTCGGTGTTCTTCATCGGCCTCGCCAGCCTCCTGCCCGTCTCGGGGCGACTCGCCGACCGGGTGGGACGGCGGAAGGTGTTCCGGATCGGCCTTGCGATCTTCGCCGTCGGGTCGCTGCTCTCCGCGTTCGCGCCGTTCGCCGGCTTCCTGATCGGGGCCCGCTTCGTGACGGCGATCGGCGGGGCGCTCGTGCTGCCCTCGTCGCTCGCGGCGGTCCTGCCCGAGTTCCCGAAGGACCGGCACTACACGGCGGTGGCCGTGTGGGCCGCATGCGGGCCGATCGCCTCGGCGGCGGCTCCGGCGCTGTCCGCGTTCGTGCTCGCCGTGACGAGTTGGCGTGTCCTCTTCGCGCTCTCGACCCCGATCGCTCTGGGCGCTCTGCTGGCCGGATGGCGGGCGATCGGCGAGTCGAGTGCCGAGGGGCCCCACGGTCGTCTCGACTGGGCGGGTGTGGTCATCGGAACCGCAGCGATCGCATCGATGGTGTTCGCGGCGGGGCAGGGTCCCGCGCTCGGGTGGTCCGCCCCGGCGGTGCTCGTCGCCTACGTCGGGATGGTGGTCCTCACGCCGCTGTTCCTCCTCCGGTGCCTCCGGCATCCCGAGCCGCTCCTCAACCTCGGGGTGTTCCGACTGCGGCCGGTGTGGGTGGCGAACCTCGCGAACTTCGTGCTCAACCTCGCGGGCATGGGCACCTGGCTCGTATGGCCCCTGTGGTTCGCCAGGGTGTGGGACTACAACGCCGTGCAGACCGGTTTCGCCCTCCTACCGGGCCCGATGCTCTCGGGGGTGCTCACGACCCTCGGCGGGCGGTTCGCCGAGCGTCACGGGCACGAGGTCATCGTCCGAGTCGGCGCGCTCGTCACGGTCGTCGCCATGGGGTTGCCGATCGTCACGCTGTCGGCCGTGCCGAACTACCTGACCGGGGCGTTCGCGGCGTGCGCGCTCGCCGGTGGCGGTTGGGCCATGACGCAGCCGCCGCTGAACTCGGGGGTGCTGAGCCGGGTCGGCGCCAACTACTACGCCGAGGTGAACGCCTCCTTCAACACCATCCGGAACGTGTCGGGAGCACTCGGCGTAGCGATCGCGATCGCGATCATCGGCGACGAGGACCGACTCGACGTGCTCGCCGCCTACGAGCGGGTGTGGTGGACGTTCTTCGTCGTGGCCCTGGTGCTCGTCGCCGTGGTCTACGTGCTCTACCCCCGGGGCGGGCGGCCCGTCACCGAGGCGCCGACGACGTGACCACCGTCGGGGTGCTCGGGGCTGGGGTCGCCGGCATCGCCGTCGGCATGGCCATGCGGTCGGCCGGGGTCGACGACGTCGTGCTCTACGACCGCAACGACGAGGTCGGCGGGCTGTGGCACACGACGGACTACCCGGGCCTGCGCTGCGACATCCCGTCGCACCTCTTCAGCTACACCGCCGACCCGAACGCTGCGTGGTCCCACCGGTACGCGACCGGTGAGGAGATCGCCGCCTACCTGCGCGAGTGCGCCGACCGGTGGGGTCTGCGCGAGCGGACGCGGTTCGCTACGACCGTGGAACGCGCCCGCTTCGACGAGTCGGCCGGGATGTGGGAACTGGAACTCGCCGACGGCACGACGGCCCGGCACCGGGTGCTCGTTTCGGCGACCGGCGGGCTGACCGCACCGTCGATCCCCCGGGTGAGCGGCCTCGACGTCTTCGAGGGACCCTGGTGGCACGCGTCGAGGTGGCGGCACGACGTGGCCCTCGAGGGTCGGTCCGTCGCCGTCGTCGGCAGCGCGGCGAGTGCCGTGCAGGTGGTCCCCGCCGTGGCGGAGGTCGCCGCCGCCGTGACGGTCTACGCCCGGACGCCGAACTGGGTCGTGCCGCGTGACGACGCCGCCTACGACGAGACCACCCGGGAAGCGTTCGGTGACGACGCCGAGCGACGCCGGCACTGGCGGACGCTGTACCGGGAGTCGCTGCTGTGGCACCGGGTGTTCGACCGCCGTCCCGATGCGGTGGAGGAGTTGCGGAGGATCGCGCTGGGCAACATGCACCGGCACATCGACGGCCCGCTGCTCCGCGCCGCGCTCACCCCGGACTTCGACCCGGGCTGCAAGCGGATTCTCGTCTCCGACGACTACTACCCGGCGCTCGCTCGGCCCCACGTTCGGCTGGTGCCGCACGAGGTGACCGCGCTCACCGGTTCCGGGGTCGTCGACGCCTCCGGTGGGGAGACGCCCGCCGACGTCGTGGTGTTCTGCACCGGATACCGCCTCGGTGCTCGGGATGACGGTCGACCGAACGTCGACGTGGTCGCACCCGACGGACGGTCGTTCCGCTCGGCGATGGCGGCCCGGCCGGAGGCGTACCTCGGGGTGGCCGTGCCGGGCTTCCCGAACTTCTTCGTCGTCGGCGGGGTGAACGGATCGAGCGGCTACGGGCCGTTCTTCCTCACGGCGGAGATCGCAGCGGAGCTCATCGCCCGCCAGACGGTCCGGGTCGTGACCGAGGGGCTGCGCACCCTCGAGGTCCGACCCGATGTGACGGAGCGGTACAACGTCGAGATCCAACGACGGCTCGGGCGCATGAGCTGGACAGGGGACTGCCCGAACTTCTACCGGGACGCGACCGGGCGGATCGTGTCGTTCTTCCCGGGCACGTTCGGTGAACTGCGGCGGCGCTGCCGGTCCGCACCCGCCGACGACTTCGTCGTCACCGTGGCGGGTCGGTGACCAAGAGGCGCGCAGCGAGTCCCGACGCTCGTGCAACCGGACGCTCGACCGCGCGTGCGACCCTGCCCGGGTCGCCGACGAGGGTGAGTCGCCGCCGCGCACGGGTGACCGCCGTGTAGAGCAGTTCGCGGGTGAGCAGCTCCTCGCGGGCAGCGTCGAAGCAGACGACGGCGTGGTCGAACTGCGACCCTTGCGACTTGTGGATCGTCATCGACCACCAGGTCGACACGTCGGGCAGGTTGACCGTGCGGACGAACCGCTCCGCAGACGGGTCGTCGATCGCCACGAGTCGTCGGCCGTCGACCTCGACGGTGACCCCGGTGTCGCCGTTGAACAGGCCCGTGCCGCGGTCGTTCCGCGTGATCATCACCGGACGGCCGACGTACCACGGGTCGCGCCGGGAAATCCGCAGGGCGGTCTCGACGCGGTCGCGCCATGCGTCGACGCCGACCTCTCCGTGGTGTGTGGCGGACAGCACCTTGAGCGCTCGCTGCGCCGTCTCCCGGTCGGCGGACGAGCCGCCCCGAGCCGCGTCGAGCACTGCGCGTGCCGACGCGACGACCTCGTCGTGGAGTTCGGCGCGTGCCTCGGTGTCGCGGAGGTCGACGAAGCGGACGTCGCCTCCTCCGGCGAGGACCCGGGTGACCTGCTCGGCGTCGCCGGCCCGGATGGCGTCGGCGAGTGCCGCGATGGCGGAGTCGGCGCTGAAGCGGTGGCCGCGTTCGAGTCGTCGGACCGCAGACCGCATCGGCGCGTCGTCGACACGGGCATCGGGTGCCACCGCGACGATGTCGGCGAGGACCGTCCCCACCTCGACGCTCGCGAGCTGGTCGGGGTCGCCGACGAGCACAAGCCGGGCATCGGGGCGGAGGGCATCGAGCAGGCGGGCCATGAGGGGAAGGTCGACCATGGAGGTCTCGTCGACGACCACGACGCGTTGGGGGAGGGGGTGTTGGTCGTCGAAGGTGACCGACGTCCCGCCGCGGCTGCCGAGCAGGCGGTGGATCGTGGTCCCGCCGAGCGACGCGAGCGCCCCGACGGTGGAGGGCTGCACGGCGTCGCCGAGGCCTGCCACGGCCTGGCGGACCGACTCCGTCAGCCGCGCCGCGGCCTTCCCCGTCGGCGCGGCGATCGCGACGGTCTGGGGGAGGAGTGCGGCGTCGAGCTCGAACAGGGCCGCGAGGATGCGTGCGACGGTGTAGGTCTTGCCGGTTCCGGGACCGCCGGCGAGCACGGTGAGACGTCGACGCAGCGCAGTGCCGACGGCGTCGGACTGTGCGCCACCATCGGGGAAGAGTCGCAGGAGCGTGGCGGAGATGGTCTGCTCGTCGGCGACGGGTGCGAGCTCCGTCGCAGCGGCGCCGAGCCGTTCGGCGACGGTGGTCTCGTGGCACCAGTAGCGATGGAGACTGAGGCGGCCGTGCTCGAAGACGATGGGACGCATCGTTGCCCGCGGCGCGAATGTCGGGTCGTTCGTCGGGAGCACGGTGACGAGGTCCGATGCGCGCAGTTCGGCCTCCCAGGTGGCGAGGTCCGGCCAGTCGACTCCGACGGGTGGCGCGCCGATGGCGGTGTCGTCGGTGTCTTCTGGCAGTGGGGCGAGTCGTGTCGCCTCCCGGAGGGTCATGCAGGAGTGACCGCGCCGCACTGCTCGGAGCAGGAGGGCCGCAGCGAGGAGGACGGAGTGCGGTGTCTCCGGGGCGAGCCGGGCGAGGCTCGCGGCGAGGTGGACCCCGGCGGTGTCGACATGGCCCGCGTCGACGAACGGTCGCAGTCCCTCGACCGTGATCGGCACCACCGGGGTCGCGCCGGTCATCGCCGGGCCCCCTCGGGAGTGCCCGCGAGGAGGTCGCTCAGGTCGGTGATCAGCGCTGCGGGTGGCTTCCAGCTGAAGACGCCGTCGGGAGCGCCGTCCTCGGCCGGGGTGCTCGATCCGACCATGCCGCGGACGAACAGGTAGGCGATGCCACCGAGGTGCGTCTCGGGGCGGTACCCGGCGAGGCGCAGGCGGAGGAATCGGTGCAGGGCCACGGCGTAGAGGAGCGCCTGGAGCTGGTAGTCGCGTTCGGCCATGGCGGCCGGGAGGCGGTGCGAGGCGTAGGGGCGGTCGGCGCCCACCGGAGTCGGGCCGGTGCGCGTCAGGTCGTTCGTCTTGTAGTCGACGATCACGAAGCGGTGGGGATCGCCGAGCCGGGTGACGAGGTCGATCGAGCCGGTGAGCTGTCCGGCGAGGTGCAGCGTGCTCGCCCGGAGACGCTCGCCGAGGACACGGTTGGGGTCCGCGGTGGGGAGGTGGTCGAGGAGGAGGTCGCCCACGGCACGCACGGCGACCGGTTGCGACCCTTCCGCCAGGCCGAGGTCGAAGTGCAGTTCGTCGCGCCGGTCGGCGCGGCCGAACGATGCGAGCGGGCGGTCGCCGAGCAGCGCCCCGCAGGGCGTCTCGAGCGCGTCCCGCAGGCCGCGGACGAGCGTCGCATGGTCGAGGGCGAAGTCGGCGGGGACGATGTCGTGCACGTCGATGACGCGTCGGAGTTCGACGTCGAGATCGGCGGCGGCGAAGTCGGCGTGCTCGAGGATGGTGTGGACGGCGTTGCCGAAGTGCGTCCCGCCTCGCGCCCCGGCGAGGTCACCGACCGGACGTCCGGTCGGAGGCACGTCGGGACCGTCGGGGTCCAACTCGTCGTCGGCCCCTCGCGCCGTGCCGACCGGGTCGTGCGGGGTGCGACCGTCTGCGTGCGCGTCGAGTCGGCCGTGCAGGACGGTGAAGGACCAGCGCCCCGTCGTGCGCGTGGGCCGGAGGTCCCGGTCGAGGCGGGCGACGGCGAGGTCCGTGGGCGCGGTCGCGTCCCGTCGGCGACCGCTCGGTCGCGCAACGGACTCGGGTAGGCCTGCTCGGACGACCTCGATGTTCGTGGCGCCTGCGAGGTACTCGAGGCCAGCGTCGACGTCGTTGCGGTGCCGATGACCGAGCACGAGGCCGAGGGGCGAGGGGTCGTCGGTCGCCTGCGGTGTCCACCACACGGCGACGTGGTGCTCGGCGCGCGTCATCGCGACGTAGAGCAGGCGGAGTCGCTCGCCGAGTGCCTCGTCCTGCGCGGCGCGACGCCGCGCCTCGCGGCCGACCGCATCGGGCCACGGCACGCCGGGGCACACGTCGATGACTCGGTCGTCGCCCGCGCGGTGGACGGGTTGCACGTTGCCGAGGTTGAGGTGCCAGTTCGAGGCGAGGTCCGGACAGCAGACGATGGGGAACTCGAGCCCCTTCGAAGCGTGCATGGTCATGACCTGCACGCACGCGGCATCCGATTCGATGCGCCGCGCCGCCGGGTCGTCGAGGGCACCCGAGTCGTCGCGAGGTCGGGCCACGAGGTCGTCGAGCAGGGCGAGGAGGGTCGACGCACCACGGCGGCCTTCGGCGCCCTCGACGAGGAGGTCGCCGATGTGCTCGACGTCGGTGACGTGTCGTTCGCCGTCGGCGCCACCGAGCAGGTGCGCCGTGCCGCCGTGACGTCGTTCGAGCTCGCCGAGCAGGGCCGGGATCCCGTCACGGTCGAGCACGGCAACGAGGTCGACCAACTCCTCCTGCAGAAGCTCGACTCCCGCGTCGTCGAGATCCGGCGTGGTGTCGCGCCGGAAGAACCAGGTTCCGGCGACGGCCCGGACACGGCCGGCATCTGCGGGGCGTGCGAGCGCGAAGAGCAGGAGACGCCAGTGGTCCACCGCCTCGGAATCGAGCACCGAGGTGCCGCGCTGCACGACGGCCGGCACACCACCGCGCGCGAGTGCGTCTCGCAGCTGTCCGGCCTTGTCCCTGCTCGATGTGAGCACGGCGATGTCGCTGGCTCGGACGGGCCGGGCTGTGTCGCCGTCGACGAGCTCCCCGCTCGCGAGGGTCGCAGCGACGTAGGCGACGAGGTCGTCGGTCGTGTCGCCGCTCGACTCCGTGCATCGGACCACGAGGGGGCTCCACGGTCCGCCGTCGCTGCGGCGCAGGTGTCGACCACCGCGTTCCCTGCTGGGTTCCACCCTCGAGAAGGCGATGCGCTCGTCGCCGAACGTCACCCCCGACAGGAGCGCCTCGAGCGCCGAGAGCACCGCGGTGCCCGATCGCCAGTTGGTCGTCAGCCCGAAACGATCCGCCGTTGCGGTCGCGCGCAGGTACGTGTGCACGTCGGCACCGCGGAACCCGTAGATCGCCTGCTTCGGGTCGCCGACGACGATGAGGGTGTGGGGATGGCCGCTGTCGGTGTGCTCCTCTGAGCGCGGGAAGGCGGCATCGAAGATGTCCCACTGGACGGGATCGGTGTCCTGGAACTCGTCGATCATCGCGACCCGGAACCGCTGGCGGAGCAGCTCGCGGGAGGCGCGTCCCGTGACGGGGTGGGCGAGGGCGGAACGGAGGACCGTGAGCAGGTCGTCGTATCCGAGGGCTCCGGCAGCCCGACGTCGTCGGGCGACGTCGGCGGCGATGGTGTCGACGAGCTGACGCGTGCGGCGCGTGGAAGCGTCGACCGCGTCATCGTCCGGGTCGGGGACGAGTCGGGCGGCGGGGTTGTTCAGGATGCGGCTGATCGTCGCCGCAAGGTCCTTCGGCTTGGGCAGCTCGTCGACGGGTGGGCCATCGGGGAGGGAAGCGACCCGTGCGAGGTGATCGGTCACGACCTGGCTGATGAGACCGGAGGGATCACCCTGCAGGACGCGGTCGGTCTCGCCACCGGCGAGAGCGCCCAGCTGCTCGATCATCCGCTGGGCGAAGCCGTGGATGGTCGAGATCGTCGCCGTGTCGAAATCGGCGACGGCCTGTTCGAGCCGGCGCCGACCGGCTTCCGTCGGGGCGCGGTCCGCCGTCGTGATGCGGGCACTGAGGTGCTCGCGGATCCGGTCACGGAGCTCGGCAGCTGCGGCGCGGGTGTAGGTGACGACGAGGATCTCGTCGATGGTGGTGTCGGTCTCCTCGACGTACCGGGCGACCAGCGTGGCGAGCGTGTGGGTCTTCCCGGTGCCGGCACTCGCTTCGATGGCGACCCGGCCCTTGGGCAGCGGCCCGGTGAGATCGAACGTCGTCATGAGCGCACCTTCCCTCGTGCCGAGGGCTTCGCCGCCTTGGGGAGCGCCCGCAGCAGCGGACCCCACAGGAGCCATCCGTAGCGTTCGACCCGTCCTCCGGAGGAGGGGGGCTGATCGCGGTCGGGCGACGGATCGTGCGGTTCGACGGGTCGTCGCAGCAGATCCTCGACCGCGAGGTCGCCGAGGACGTGACGGTTCCAGCGATCCGTCCGGTCTCGTTTCCAGTCCTCCGCCGTGACCGCCTGGTTCTTCTGCTGGTGGTAGACGATCCGCGCGCTCGTGCGAGCGAAGATCGGAAGAGGTTCGGCCCTGCCCCGGAGAAACAGCTCGGTCGCCCGCTCGAGCGCCTCGAGCGCTGCTTCGGCGTCGGGGCACTCGACGACGAGGGACTGCGCCGACTTCTGGTCGGGCTTGGGCGGCGGGCCGACGAGAGCCCCGCGACGGGTCGCCGTCGGGTCGCTGACGGTCAAGGCGCAGAGCTCGACGGCGACGTCGATGGCGTCCGCGAAGTACCCGCAGAGATGCGTCGCCCACTTGGCCTTGGACGCGCGGACTCGGTATGGGCCCCGCTCGTCGCCTGCGGATTCGGTGATCACCCCGGTGAGGCGCCGGCGGCCACCGGCGAGCGGGATGTCGACCGGGGTCCGGACGGTGGATCCGTCGAGGCCGAGGTCGTTCGCCCTCTGCGCGAGCAGGTCGAGGATCCGTTCGATCTGCTCGGCGGACCGTTCGCCGTAGCGGCCCGGGGGCAGCTCGCCGGCCCTGCGGGCGCGGTCGAGCGCCGCGGCGCCGCCGATCCCGTGCAGGGTCGGGAGGAGGAGTCCATCGACGAGCTTCCACTGCTGGAGGTCGTCGAGGTCGAGCTGCAGGTCGCGACCGTCGACCGCCGAGGCGGAGGACGACCAGGCCGATGCGGTGTCGGGAGGCAGGGAGAGCCCGGCGACCCGACGAAGGTGGTGGCGCATCGGATGACGGAAGAAGTCCAGCAGCTCGGCGAGGTCGACCACCTCGACCTCGTCGTGACGCGGTTCGGTCGCCGTGCGCCGCAAGGTGGCGACGCCTGCGGGGTGTGGCGTGGTCGGCGCACGGTCACGCAGGGCCTCTGCTGCGGCGAGCGCAGTGCGGTCGAAGCTCCGTGGGTCGGCGACATCGAAGTTGGTCGGGTCGAAGGACTGGCGAGGGTGATGGACCTCGAGTCGGGTGCGATCGGTCGTCTCGAGGTGTGCACCGAGCGTGCCGAGGAGCTCGGCGACGACGACGGAGGGCGGAACCTCTCGATCGGTGACGAGATCGTGACCGGTACGCAGGACGACTACGGCGTCGTCGGCGGCGAGGAGCGCATCGAGCAGGCTGTGCCGCAGGTCGGCCCGGCGATCGGGATCGCCGACGAGTGGCGCGACGGAGGTGAGGTCGTCGCCGTCTGCGTCGGCGCCGCCGGCGAACACCTGGTCGTCGAGGCCGAGCAGCGCGACGACGCGGAAGGGCACGCCGCGGAGCGGCACGAGAGACGTCACCGTCACGCCGCCACGGAAGAAGTCGGTCCGCCCCGTGGTCCGCCGTCCCACGCCCGAGCGGAGGATCCGGCGCACGTCGGCGAGCCCGAGCGGGATCTCGGTGCCTGCCCCGCCGGCAGCGGCCTTCGGCGCGAGTGCACGGAGGTCCTCGCGGAGGCGATCGAGTTGCCAGCGCTCGTCCCCCGAGGTCGCGAGGAGGGCGTCGACCGCGGCGGTCAGCCGTGCGACCCAGTCGTCGATGGGGTGCTCGGCGCGGGCGAACTCGTCGAGTGCGGCCAGTCGGGCGAGGACGTCGGCGACTCGGCCGGCGAGGTCGATGTCGGACCCCTCCACGTGGAGCGGGACGACGCCACGAGGGGTCGACGGCGCGTCGGGTCGATCGAGGACGACGGCCCCGACGAGGAGCCGGTCGAGCAGGTGTTGCCAGGTTCCGGCGTCGTAGTCGGCCGGCGCCGACCAGGCCGTGCGATGGGAGGCGTCGAGCCCCCAGCGGACGTCCGCTTCGGTGAGCCAGTCGTCGATCGTTCCGAGTTCGCTCGGGCCGAGGGACAGACGCCGGGCGACGGGGGCCGACTGGAGGAGGTCACGCAGCGCCCCGACGCCGAAGCGTGTGCCGAGGAGGGCGACCACCGCGTCGAAGGCCGCGTAGGTGGGGACGGTCTCGGTGAGGGACCGGTCGCTGATGCGATACGCCAGCGCGGGTGCACCTCCCGGACCGACGGGGTCGGTCGGTACGTCGGCGCCGGACGGTGCGGGCGGGCCGAAGACCGCGCGGACGAGTGGCGCGAACGAGCCGAGATCGGGGCAGAGCACGACGATCTCGTCCTCGGTGAGGTCCGGTCGGTCCCGCAGCAGCCGGAGAAGTTCGTCGCGCAGCACCTCCACCTGCCGTCGGCGACCGTGCGCGGCATGGACGACGAGCGTTCCGTCCTCGGCGGCCTCGGCGGCCTCGGCGCAGGGTCGGGGTGGCCGATCGGCCCGCAGATCGGCCTGGACCTGGCCGAGCAGCGTTCCGGAGGCGCTGCGCTCCTCGGGCAGGTGGCGGATGTCCCGATCGCAGAGGAGGGCCTCGGTCTCGAGTGCCGGCCTCGCCCATGATCGCAGCAGCGGGTGTCGGCCCGTCACGGCGTCGCGGAGCCCGCGGCGGGACGTGGGACGCCCGTCGTCGGGGAGTTGCGTCCGCACGGTGTCGCCGAGACCGGGGGAGCTGCGATGGAGCAGGACGTGGACGTCGCGGTGCACGGCGATCGCATCGACGAGGTCGAACCAGGTGCGCCCTCCGGTGAGGGTCGCGATGCCGAAGATGACAATCCGGTCGGGTACGTCGTCGGGGATGTCGCCCGCTCGGATCGCATCGATGCGGGTGTGCAGGGTCTCTGCTGGGCTCGGCGTGCCGATGCGCCGCCGCACCGCTCGGAAGACCTCGGGCTGCCAGGCGTGTCGATGACCGGACGGGAGCGTGTTGCCACTCGCGTCGAGGTCGGGAGCGCCCAGATCGTTCGCCGCCCAGGCGGCGACCATCTCAGGCCGGTGGAGGAGGTAGCGGTCGAACAGGTCGGCGATGCGACGAGCTCGACCCCAGGGAGCGCCGCCGTCGCCGCCGGGCACGGCGCGGAGCAGCGCCGGTTCGTCGTGGAGCACCTGGAGGACGACCCAGGGAAGGGCCTGCAGATCCCACGGGTCGGTGCCAGGGTCGGGGCGGCCGAGGATCCGGGACCGGAACTGACCGGGGAACAGCGTGTCGATGTTCGTCGCGATCCCGTCGGCGCCGTTCGTTGCGCCGAGCCGCCGCGCCAGGCGGTTGCGCAGCCAGCGGTCGACGCCCTGGGTGTTGACGACCACCCACTCCGGCGTGAAGACGTCGTGCTGCGGCTCGACGAGGACCGCTGCGAGGGCGTCGACCAGGGTGTCGAGACGGTCGGCGGCGGTCAGGTGGAGCACGAGGCGCACCGTAGCGAGCGGGTGTGACGGCGGGCGTTCTGCGCTGATGTACCAGGGGACATCAGCGTCACGGGTGGACGCTCAGCACGGAACCTCGGCCGTCGGGACGGCGGCGCACGTCGATGCCCACGTGGAGTTCCTGCTTCATCGCCTCGACGTGCGTGATGACGGCGACCGTCCTGCCGCCTGCCTGGAGGTCGTAGAGGGCCTCGACCGCCTGACTGAGTGCATGGGGGTCGAGCGAGCCGAAGCCCTCGTCGACGAAGAGCGCGTCGTAGCGGTGACCGCTTGCGGTGCCACCACGACCGATCACGTCCGCAAGTCCGAGTGCGAGGCCCAGTGACGCTTGGAACTGCTCGCCACCCGACAGCGATGCCACCGGACGAGGGCGCCCGGTGTGCGCGTCGGTGACCTCGAGATCGAGACTCCCGGCTCGGCGGCGGAGCCCGTAGCGGCCGCTCGACATGCGCATGAGGTGAACCGCTGCGGCGTCGAGAACCTCGTCGAGTACCGACCCGAGGACCCACTGACGGAAGCTGAGGCCCGTCGCACCACCCGAGGCGAACACCTTCGCAGCCCGTGCCGTTCGTTCGCTCGTGGCGAGCGCCCTGACGGTCGACTCGACGAACGCCGCATGGGCGGCGCTATGGCGATCTGCGGTGGCGTGCAGCGTCTGGAGTGATGCCGCTCGCGCGCGTGCGGTCGCGGCACGTTCCTCGGCGGCGACCGCAGTACGCTCCGCCGCGTCGAGCGCGGGCGACCGCTCGGGTATGCCGAGCGTCTCGAGCTCCTGGAGCACGGCCGTCAGCTCGGCGGCGCGCCCGCCGGTGGCCTGCTCCTCTGCGAGGGCGTCCTGGATGACCTGAGCATCGAGCCTCGCCGAACGTGCCGCGTCGAGGTCGGCGAAGGGGCTGCGACCGAGGAGGTCGGCGAGCCCCTCCTCTGCGGCGGCGGCCTGGTGCTGCGCCGTCACCGCAGCGACGGTGCGTGCACCCAACTCGTCGAGGAGCTGTTCCGCCCGGGTTAGCGCGGCGGCCTGTGCGGTGAGCCGGGTCGCGTCGATACCGGTGGCCGCTGCCTCGGCCTCGTCCGCAACTCCCGCTGCGGCGCGATGCAGGGCTTCAGCAGTTGGGACGGCGCCTTCGGCTGCGGCGAGCCCTGCCGCAGCGGTCGAGAGCGCAGCGTCGACGTCGGCGAGTCGGCGATGTCGCTCGAGCACGTCGGCGCGCTCGGCGCGGGCTTCGTCGAGGGCGATCGCGGCTCCGCGCTGTCGCGCCCGCAGCTCCTCGACGCCCGTGATGGCGTCGCTGCCGAGTCGCTCGTGCAGGGTTGCGGCGTCGAGGGCGAGCTTCTGCGCCGTGGCGCGGGCCCGGTCGAGCTGTGCTCCGAGGTCGTCGAGGTGGGCGCGTTCGATGAACGACCCCGTCGGATCGGTCGCCGGTGCTGGGTGCTCGGCCGATCCGCAGACCGGGCACGGACTGCCGGTGGTGAGCAGCTGAGCGAGCACCGGTGCCTGCGAGGCGGTGAAGTGGTGGAGGGCGTCGTCGTACGCGGACCGCGCCGCGCTGACGGCTTCTTGTGCCGCTGCCGCGGCAGCGGCCACGTCGGCGAGGTCCCCTGCGGCATCCGCCGCCGATGTGGCGAGCGCGAGCGCCGCCTCGGCCGACCCGACGAGTGCATCGAGCGCCTCGACGGTCGGGAGGTCGGCGGCGAGACCGTCCCGCTCGGCCCGGCGTGCGTCGTGGATGGCAGCAGCGGCCGTGCGGGCTGCGATTGTGGCCTCGACGGCCTCTTCCGCGGCGCGCTGTCGAGCGGCTGCGTCGCTGTGTGCTTCGAGGATCCGCGCCTGTTCCGTGAGCTCGGCGCTCCGACGGGCGGCGACGACGGCGAGGTGTTCGGGCGGGGCCTCGGCGCCGGCGCCCGCAGTGCCGAGAAGGGTGCGGATGTCGGCGACGAGCATGTCCCGCTGGGTGGCGAGCTCATCGGCGGACCCGCGGCGGCCTGCGGCGACCTCCCACGCCTGGAGGACCCGAGCGGCGTCCGCGGCGAGGCGAGCGTTGTCCGCCGCAGTGGTGACCGCCGAGCGGCGACCGTCGAGGTCGGCGAGCTCTGCACGAGCTGAGGCCGCGGCGGCGAAGCGTCGCGCCGCCTCGACGTCCTCGGCTCGACGGGTTCGAGCAACGGCCGCTGCGCCTTCGGCACTCGTTGCCAGGTGCTCGGCCGTGGTCGCTTCCTCGCCGAGCACATCGGTCGCCCGGACGAGGGCGGCGACGTCGGACTCCTCTGCGTCGATCGGGTCGGGCAGGTCGACCAGGTGGGTCGCTGCCGCGTTGGCCACGACCTCGGCCCACACCGAGCGGAGCTCGGCGGCCCGCGAGGTCACGTCGGCGACCGCTTCCCGTGCAGTCGTCGCCCGATGTCGGAGCGCGACGGCGAGTTCTTCGTGCGCAGCCCCGCCGAAGAGCTTGGTGAGGAGCGCCTCGCGCTCACCCGCCGGGGCGGTGAGGAGCCGGGCGAACTCGCCCTGGGGGAGGAGTACCACCCGCTGGAACTGTGTGGCGTCGAGGCCGACGAGCGTGGCGCAGTTCGCGGTGACGTCGTTCGAACGGTTGGTGAGCGCGGTGGTCGTGCCATCGGCCGCGACACGGACGAGGGACGCCGAGGCCGCCTGGGTCGTCGTCCCCGTGCCGCGGGTCTTCGGTCGGGGCTGGGCCGGCGCGCGTTCCACGACGTAGTGCGTGCCATCGGCTTCGAAATCGAAGCGCACTGCGGTGCGGACGTCGCTGTCCGCGTGGTGGGAGCGCACCTCCTCGGCGTCGACCCGGGTCCTCCCGAACAGCGCGTAGAGCATCGCGTCGAAGATCGTGGTCTTGCCGGTGCCGGTGTCGCCGGCGATCACGAAGAGTCCACGGTGAGCGAGGGCGGCGAAGTCGACCACGACGCGGTCGGGATACGGACCGAAGGCCGAGAACTCGATGCGGAGCGGTCTCACGAGGTCGCCAACCCTGCGACCACGTCGACGAGGAGGGCGTCGGTGTCCGGGTCGGGCGGTGTGCCCTCGGCCACTTCCCAGAACGCACGCGCCGCGTCGATCACGGCGACGCGCCGCCGGAGGACCCCGGCGGACTCCGCCGAGCCGGCGTCGGGGACGGGTCGACGATGGTCGATCTCGGCGATGTACGGATAGACGGCCTGCAAGCGCGCCTTCGCATCGATCACGGTCTCGCGGTCGGTGAGTACCGCCCGGACGAGTGCGCCGTGCGCGTCGGGATGGCGGCCCGGGTCGAGGAGGTCGTCGATCATCCCGGTGATCGTGCGCACCGGTCGCCCGACGGGAACCGGGATCTCTCGGAACTCGATGGTTCCGTCAGGGGCCATCTCGACGAGGGTGACCGACTTCGCGTGCTCCTCGGAGAAGGAGTAGGCGAGCGGGCTCCCGCTGTAGCGGACGGTCGGCCCGCCGACCTCCTGCGGTCGGTGCAGGTGACCGAGCGCCGTGTAGGAGAACCGCTCGAAGATCTCGACGGGGACGTCGCCACCCCCGCCCACGGTGAGGAGTCGCTCCGAGTCGCTCGTCGCCCCGCCGGAGACGAAGGCGTGCGCGACGGCGATCGAACGACCCCGCAGCGCCGACCTCGCCCGGTCCGCAGCGTGGCGCAGGACGCCCGCGTGGGTGCGCATCCGGCGCCGTTCGAGGCGGTCGTCCTCGGTGCTGGAGGGGGCGACGTCGTCGCTGAAGTCGTCGGGCGCCGCCTGCGGGTCGAGGAAGGGGAGGAGGACGAGGTCGAGCGGGCCATCGGCGGCGTCGAGGTGGACGACGGCGCCGACGTGGTCGTAGCCACCGCGCAGGATGAAGCCCGTGTCGTCGAGCATGGTGCCGTAGGGGACGACCCGATCGGCTGCGTCGTGGTTCCCCGTGACCGCCGCGACGACCACGCCGGCGGACCGCAGCCGCCGAACGGCCGAACCGAACAACCCGATGGCGTCGATCGGCGCGATCGCCCGGTCGTAGAGGTCGCCGGCGATGACGACGAGATCGATCGCCTCGGCGCGTGCGCAGTCGACGAACCAGTCGACGAACGCGGCCTGGTCGGCGGCGAGCGACTGGGCGCCGAAGCTGCGGCCGAGATGCCAGTCGGCTGTGTGGAGGATGCGCACGCCCGGCGAGCGTAGGAGGCGGTTGTGACAGGATCGGCGCGCATGGCGTCCGGACCTCCTGTCACCGACCCGACGATCGATCTGTCGGATGCTGCGACCTTCGTCGACGGCTTCCCGCACGACGCCTTCACGCGGTGGCGGGCCGAGCAGCCGGTGTTCTGGCACGAGCCGTCGGATCACACGCCCGGCGGTGTCGGGTTCTGGGTCGTCACCCGCCACGCCGACGCGTGCGCGGTCATGAAGGACCCGGTGACCTACTCCTCGGGACTCGGCGGGACGACGATCAGCGACAGCCCGGGCGCCGGGATCATGCTGAACATGACCGATGACCCGCACCACCGGCGTCTGCGCAGCGTGGTGAACAAGGGGTTCACGCCCCGGGCGATCGGTCGACTCGAGGACGACCTCCGTCGTCGGGCCGCCACCATCGTGGCCGCCGTACCGGACGGCGAACCGTTCGACTTCGTCGAGCACATCGCCCAGGAGCTGCCGTTGCAGGCGATCTGCTCGATTCTCGGCGTGCCGCAGTCGCAGCGCCTCGAGTTGCTGCACATCGTCGATGCGGCAGCGGCGAACGATTCGGGTGAGGTGTTCGACCCGGAACTGGTGCGGGTCCTCAGCGCGCACGGCGCACGGATCATCGCCGAGAAGCGGGCGAACCCGGCCGACGACATCCTGTCGGTGATCGTGCACGCCGGCGACGACGACGGTGAGGAGCCGCTGTCCGACCGGGAACTCCGGGCGTTCTTCAACCTGTTGTTCCCCGCCGGCGCCGAGACGACCCGCAGCGCGATCGCCGGTGCGGTGCTCGCCTTTGCGGAGTTCCCCGACGAGGAAGGCCGTCTGCGGGCCGATCGTTCGCTGATGCGATCAGCGGTGGAGGAGATCGTGCGGTGGACCTCGCCGTCGGTCTACAAGCGGCGGACGGTCACCAGCGATACCGAGCTCGGCGGAGCACGGCTCCGTGCGGGCGACAAGCTCACGTACTGGGAGATGTCGGCGAACCGGGACGAGACGGTGTTCGTGGATCCCTTCCGTCTCGATGTGGGGCGCGACCCGAACCCGCACGTCGGCTTCGGTCTCGGTACGCACTTCTGTCTCGGGGCGAGCCTCGCCCGGCTCGAACTACGCGTGATGCTCGAGGAACTGTTCGAGCGTTTCGCTTCGCTGGCCGTTGTCGGGCCGCCGACGTGGTCGCGGAACAACCGGCTCGTCGGTGTCACGCACCTCGAGGTGGTCGGGCGTCCCCACCACGGAAAAGGTGACGAACGGCCCTGGGCCAGAACCTGACTGACGATTCGACTTCCTCCTAATCTCCTCCCAGGGCCGGGGGGACTCCGGGCCGGACACCTACAGGAGTAGCCATGGGAACGACCACCGCACTCGATTACGACGTCGTCATCGTCGGGGCCGGCGTCGGCGGCATCTACCAGGTGAAGCGCCTCACCGACCTGGGCATGCGTGCCCTCGTGCTCGACACGGCCGGTGATCTCGGTGGCACCTGGTACTGGAACCGATATCCGGGGTGCCGGTTCGACTCCGAGAGCTACACCTATGGCTACTCGTTCTCGAAGGAACTGCTCGACGAGTGGCACTGGGTGGAGCGCTACTCTCCGCAGCCCGAGAACCTGAAGTACCTGAACCGTGTGGCCGACAAGTTCGACCTGCGCAAGCACATGCAGTTCAACACCCGGCTCGACCATGCGACGTGGGACGAGGACGCCGATGCGTGGCAGCTCGAGGTGTCCGACGGCCGCACGATCACCTCGCGGTTCCTGATCCTCGCCCTCGGCCTCCTGTCGGCCCCGACGATGCCGCGCATCCCCGGGGTCGATGACTTCGAGGGGCAGTCGTGGCACACGTTCTTCTGGCCGCACGAGCCGGTCGATCTCACCGGCAAGCGGGTGGCCGTCGTCGGGACCGGCGCCACCGGCATCCAGTGCATCGGCGCCATCGCCCCCGAGGTCGGCTCGCTCCACGTGTTCCAGCGGCGGCCGAACTGGAGCTCCCCGCTCCACAACGGCCCGATCTCCGCCGAGGAGATGGACGACATCCGCTCCCGGTACGACGAGATCTTCGAGACGTGCGCCCGGACACCGGGTGGGTTCGAACACGAACCCGACCGTCGTGGCTTCTACGAGGTGACCCCCGAGGAGCGGATCAAGCTCTGGGAGCAGCTGTACCAGCAGCCGGGCTTCGCCATTTGGTTGCGGAACTTCCGTGAGATCTTCACCGACGAGGCGGCGAACGCCGAGCTCTCGGCCTGGGTTGCCGATCGCATCCGTGAGCGGGTCAACGATCCGGTCATCGCCGAGAAGCTGATCCCGAAGGACCACGGCTTCGGCGTGCAGCGCGTGCCGATGGAGACGAACTACTTCGAGGTCTACAACCAGCCGAACGTCCGGCTCGTCGACATCAGCGAGACGCCGATCGAACGGGTCACGAAGACCGGGATCCGGACGTCCGCCGAGGAGTTCGAGTTCGACATCATCGTGTATGCCACCGGTTTCGACGCGATCACCGGTGCGTTCGACCGTGTCGACATCACCGGTGTCGACGGTCTGAAGCTGCGGGACAAGTGGGCGGACGGGCCCGAGACGTTCCTCGGAATGACCGTGAACGGCTTCCCGAACCTGCTCATGCCGTCGGGGCCGCAGAGCGGTTCGGCGTCGACGAACTTCCCGCGTGGCATCGAGAAGGGCGTCGACTGGGTGACCGGGCTCATCACCTATATGCAGGAGAAGGGCTTCCAGCGGTTCGACGTCGACCGCGACGCGGAGGTCGACTGGGTCGAGCACGTGAAGGCCATGTACTCCTCCATGCTGATGCGCAAGGCGAAGTCGTGGTTCACGGGGTACAACTCCAACGTCGACGGGCACGAGGAGGGGACGATCCGCTACCTCGTCTACAACGGCGGGTCGCCGAAGTTCTTCCGTCGTGCCGAGCGGGTTGCCGAGAGCGGTTACCACGGCCTGACGTTCGACTGAGCGCGGACCTCGGCGGCCGGAAAGTCGCCAACTAGCCTCGCCGACGTGCTCGGAGCCCACCTAAACCGTCGTCGACGCCTGATCGGTGCTGTTCTCGGCGCGGTCATGCTCCTCGGGGCGTGTACCGGGAAGTCACCCGGGGTCGACGATGCTGCGCCGCCGGCCACGACGACGGCGGCCGTCCCGACCTCCACCACCGAAGCCGGGCCGGGAACTCCGATCGCGGTCGCCGTGGCGAAGAAGATCGTCGCCCGCTCGAGCACCCCCGAGGGTGTGACGACGTCGTCGGCGACCCCGTCCGCCTCACCCACGACGACAGCGAAGTCGCTGAGCGTGGCGGCGATCCCCCGTTCGGGTACCACGTTCCTCGGGTTGCGCAACGTCACCGGAGGTTGGGAGTTCGACAACCCCGGTATGCACGGCCAGGAACTCCGGTTCCTCGTCGAACAGATCGTGGGCGACTGGGTGCAGGTGCACGTGCCGGTGCGGCCGAACGGGCAGCTCGGTTGGGTCAAGGCATCCGACGTGCGCATCGAACGAACGGTGTTCCGGATCGAGGTCGATCTGTCCGACCGGGAGCTCCGCCTCTTCGACGGCACGACACCCGTGCTTACGACGAAGGTCGCGATCGGCACCGACTCGACGCCGACACCTGGTCTGCGGACCTACATCGCCGCGCGTCTCGACCAGTCGAATCCCGATGGGTTCTACGGTCCGCACATCCTGCCGACCAGCGCGTACAGCGAGGTGCTCGACCTCTTCGACGGCGGCATGCCGGTCGTCGCCTTCCACGGGACGTCGAAGCCGGAGCTGATCGGGCAGGCCGTCTCCAACGGCTGCATCCGGGTGCCGAACGAGGCAATCGCGAAGATCGCTGCGACCGTCCCGGTCGGCACGCCCGTCGACATCGTCGCCTGAGACAGCGCCCACCCGCCCGACGCCGCAAACGTTAGGGTGCGGCCATGCGTGACTTCGCTCTCGCCGCCGAGGTCGAGGAGCTGTGCGCCGCCGCCGATCGGCTCGGTCGCAGTTCGCTCGCTCCGGCGGTCCGTGACCACGAGGAGGCCGGGGCGTGGCCTGCGGCGGTCACCGACATCCTCGACGGCTTTCCGCTCGCCGGCCTCGACTTGCCCGAGTCGCTGGGCGGGGTCGATGCCGGCTGCCTGACCAAGGTCGCCGTCCTCGAGACCCTTGCGCTCCACGATGCTGCCGGCCTGCCCGCGGCGGATCGCACGGGTCCGACCGTCGGCGCGCTCGCTGCGTGCCCGGACCGGGCGCTGGCGACGTCGGTCGCGGCGTCGTTGCTGGCGGGGGAGGCGAGCTCGGCGTTCACGGTGCCCGATGAGGAGTTGGGCTCGTCCGAGCTGTTCTGGGGTCCGTCCAATCCGCCGCTGCGGTGGATCTGGGCGTGCGCGGGATCCGAACTGGCGCTCGTCGAGGTGACCGGCCCGGTGCGTCCGGCGAAGGTGCTCGCGTTCCAGGCGTCGGGGGGTGTGGCGGTGCCGTTCGCCTCGACGACCGAGCGCGGCCGCTGGGACATCGGTGTGCATGCGGCGCTCGCCGTGCGCGGCCGAGCGCGGCTGTGGGCGGCGGCGATCGCCGTCGGCGTTGCCGAGGCGGCACTGCAGGAGACCTTGCAGTACACGACCGATCGTGTGGTGTTCGGGAAGCCCGTCGCGCACCACCAGGGCAACGCGTTCGATCTGGCGTTCGCTGCGTCCCGCGTGCATGCGTCGCGCCTCGTCGTGCGCGACGCCGCGGCGAGTTTCGACCGCGACGAGGTGGACGCCGGGTTCTGGGCGACGCAGGCCTGGCTCGAGACCATGGAGAACGCGTTCCTGGTGACCGACATCGGCATCCAGTTGCTCGGTGGTCACGGGTTCATCGTCGACCATCTCGCCGAGAAGCGGTTCCGCGAGTGCCGGCACCTGGCGATGCTCGCCGGTGCGCTCGACGCCGCCGAGGCGGACGTCGCAGCAGCGGTGCTCGACGTCCCCGACGCCCTCCTCGCCGGACTGGAGCAGCAGCGATGATCGAGCTCGACCGCCGCACGATGGAGATGCTCGAGGAGGTCCGCGCCCTCGGTCGTGAGCACATCCGCCCGATGGGCCTCGAGGCCGACCGGACGGCGTCGCCGCCTCCCGTCGACCACCCCTTCTATCTGATCTGCACCCGTCAGGGTGGGCTGATCTCGGGCATGATCGGTGCAGAGGAGGGCCCGACGTCGCTCGACTGGAAGCCGGTCCGGAACTTCCTCATCGGCGAGGAGACCGCGTACTGGGACCGCGGTGTGGCGCTGTCGCTCCCCGGCCCTGGTCTCGGCGGCCCTGCACTGCGCAACACGGCGACTCCCGAGCAGCGGCAGCGGTTCCTCGCGATCTTCGACGACCACAGCACGGCCCGTTGGGGTGCGATGGCGATGACGGAACCGGGTGCGGGGAGCGATGTCGCCCGCATCGCGACGCGGGCCCGCAAGGACGGCGACGAGTGGGTGCTGAACGGGCAGAAGATGTTCTGTTCGAACTCCGCCCGCGCCGACTGGGTGGTGGTGTGGGCCACCGTTGACCCGGCGCTCGGTCGTGGTGGGCACCGTGCGTTCGTCGTCGAGCGCGGGACCCCGGGCTTCGAGATCATCAAGGTCGAGCACAAGATGGGATCCCGCGGGTACGAGACGGCGAGCTTCGTGCTCGACGACGTACGACTCCCCGCCGACAATCTGCTCGGCGGCGAGTCGTTCTACGAGTCACGCAAGGGGTTCAAGGCGTCGATGGCGACGTTCAACATGACCCGTCCGCTCCACACGGCGCACGGGGTCGGCATGGGCCGTGCGGCACACGACTTCGCACTCGACTTCGTGCGCGCCGAGTACCCGGCGCAAGGTCGGCGGCGGCAGCGCGCGCTCGAACGGCTCGCCCGCATCCGCCGGCGCCTGCACACGGCGCGCCTCATGTACCTGCAGGCGGTGTGGCTCGCGAAGACCGGGCAGTCGAACGCTCTCGAGGCGAGCTACGCGAAGATGTATTCGCCGCCGATCGTCCTCGAGGCGGTCGTCGCTGCACTCGACATCCTCGGTGAGGCCGGCGTGCGCAACGACCGGATGCTCGAGAAGCTCTACCGCGACGCGAAGATCCTCGACATCGGTGAGGGGACGCAGCAGGTGCAACGCGTCGTCGTGGCCCGGCAGCTCTTCGACTTCCCCCGGGACGCCTGAGTCGTGGCGGGCGTCGCGGCCGCCGTACCTCCGCCGACCGGCCCGCTCCGTGGGATCCGCGTCGTCGACCTGTCGGCGGTGATGTCGGGGCCGCTCGGGACGGCGATGCTCGCCGACCAGGGTGCCGACGTGATCATGGTCGAGCAGGTCCGCATGCCCGACATCGTCCGGCAGGGTGGGCCGCTCGCACCGGAGGCGCAGGGCGTGAGCGCCTACTTCGCCGCGCTGAACCGGAACAAGCGCTCGATCGCCCTCGACCTGCGCCAGGAAGAGGGTCGGGCGCTGCTCGAGGACCTCGTTCGGCGGGCCGATGTCGTCGTGCAGAACTTTCGTCCCGGCGCGCTCGACCGGCTCGGCGTGGGATGGGAACGGCTGTCCGCGATCAACCCGTCGCTCATCATGTGCTCGGTGAGCGGGTTCGGACCGGACGGACCGTATGAGCGGCTCCCGGCGTTCGACCCGACGGTGCAGGCAATCGCTGCGTACCCGGCGGTGCAGGCCGGCGCGGGCGGTCGTCCGGCGCTGGTCGCCACCGCCGTGTGCGACAAGGTGACCGCACTCAACGTGGCGCAGGCGATCTGCGCCGCCCTCGTCGCGCGTGCGAACGGTGCGGGCGGTCAGCACATCGAGCTGTCGATGCTCGAGGCGTCGATCCACTTCCTGTGGCCCGAGGGGATGTGGAACCACACCTACCTCGACCACGAGACGGATCAGCCGGACCTGTCGGAGATCTACCAGCTCTACCCCTCCGCGGACGGGTGGGTGATGATCTATCCGACGGCGAAGGACGAGCACTGGCAGGCGATGTCGAGGGCGTTCGGTCGTGAGGACCTGCGTATCGACCCGCGGTTCGCCGACCGGCAGGGCCGCACCCGGCACGGGGACGTGGTCAACGACGAGATCACCGCAGAGACGGTCCGGCGGACGACGGCGGAGATCGTCGAGCTGCTCGTCGCGGCCGATGTGCCGGTGGCGCGGGTGAACTCGCGCGACGAGATGATCGCCGACCCGCAGGTGCAGGCGCGCGGGATCCTCGTGGAGACGGTGCACCCGACGGCGGGACGGCTCCGTCAGGCCCGTCCGCCGGCGATCTTCTCGGCGACGCCCTCGTCGTTGCGTCGCCACGCGCCGACCTTCGCCGAGCACACCGACGAGGTGCTGCGGGAGGTCCTCGGGTTAGCGGATGACCGGCTCGCCGCGCTGCGCCGGGACGGCGTCATCGCCTGAGAACCGTTCGGCGGCCGGTGTCGCCGGGCGGAGGCCGGCGACACGGTCGAGCCAGTCGTCCGATGCCGGGCCGAGTCGGCGGTACAGCGTCGCCGCGAAGGCGAACGCCCGCTGCGCCGGCCAGTCGGGGGGGAGGAGCTCGTCGGGGAGGTCGGGGTCGCTGAGCCGTGCGCGTCGGAGGTCGTGGACGACCATCGTGCGCAACAGGAACGCCGCCCGACCCTCCAGCGTGCGGAGGTCGACGGCGGTCGTGCGGCTTCGGTGCACGAGGACGTCGTCGTAGCGCCGTCGCGGTGCGTCGAGGTCGAACGACGTGGTCGTCCAGCCGTCTGCGACGAGTGCGGCGAGCTCGCTCACCTCGCCGACCACGACGGGAATCGGTGCGGTGATGCCGAGTCGGCGGGCGAGGCGGTGCACGGTGCCGGGCGCGCTGCGGGGGAGGGCGAGGATGCCGGGTGCGAGCTGGGCGAACCCCTGCCAGCGGAGCGAGCCGCGCAGGGTGTCGCGCTCGGCCCGGTCGAGACGGCCCCCGTCGAGGAGGGCGAACGTCCAGCGTCCGTCCCACGCAGGCGCGCGCAGGTGGTAGATGCGCTCCTCGGCGTCGGCGAACTCCTCGATCGCTGAGGCGGCGAGCCGGTACCGGCTCCGTCGACCGACCCGCTCGGTGGCGAACCACCCCTCGGCGGTCAGCCGGGACAGCGAGGTGCGCACGAGACGATGGTTGAACCCGAACGGCGCGCACAGTTCGATCAGGTCGGCGAGCCAGATCTCCCCGCCGGCGGGCACGACGGCGTCGCCGAAGATCGTGACGAGCATCGACCGGGCGGAGAGGTCGTCGCGGGCGCCGAAGTGCTCTGCGAGCGTGTCGGCATCGAGGCTCGGGATCCGGGGCACGGGTGGAGCGTAGCGGGCACCCGTGGATATGACACGAATCGCTTGCGCGGCAGCGCTGTCCATGTATCATGTCGAGGAGATCGCGAGGGGAAGGTGGGCAACCATGACGGTCACCGACGAGACCACCGAGGCGGCGCTGCAGGAGCGGTTCGACGCAACGCTCGCGGACGGACGCAAGATCGAGCCGCGCGACTGGATGCCGGAGCCGTACCGGCAGACGATGATCCGCCAGATCGCGCAGCACGCGCATTCCGAGGTCATCGGCCAGCAGCCGGAGGGCAACTGGATCACCCGGGCACCGACGCTCGCCCGCAAGGCCGTCCTCGTCGCCAAGGTGCAGGACGAGGCCGGCCACGGCCTGTACCTGTACTCCGCGTGCGAGACGCTCGGCATCAGCCGCGACGAGCTCAACCGTCGCCTCCACGAAGGCCGCCAGAAGTACTCGTCGATCTTCAACTACCCGACGCTCACCTGGGCGGACGTCGGCGCGATCGGCTGGCTGGTCGACGGTGCAGCGATCACGAACCAGGTCATGCTCACCCGCACCTCCTACGGTCCCTACGCCCGGGCGATGATCCGTATCTGCAAGGAGGAGTCCTTCCACCAGCGGCAGGGCTTCGAGATCATGCACACGCTCGCCACCGGCACCGACGAGCAGCGGGCGATGGCCCAGGATGCGCTCGACCGCTGGTGGTGGCCGTCGATCTCGATGTTCGGCCCGCCCGACGCCGAGTCCGTGCACACCGAGCAGTCCGTCGCCTGGGGGATCAAGCTCGAGACGAACGACCAGCTCCGTCAGAAGTTCGTCGACCAGACGGTGCCGCAGGCGGACTACCTCGGCCTGCGCATCCCCGATCCGGACCTGCGGTGGAACGAGGAGCGCGGCCACTACGACTTCGGTGCGATCGACTGGGACGACTTCTGGAAGGTCGTCCGGGGCGACGGCCCGTGCAACCGGGAACGCCTCGAGCACAAGCGGGCGACCTGGGAGGCAGGGGCGTGGGTCCGTGAGGCGGCCCTCGCCCACGCGGCGAAGAAGTCGGGGCGGGACACCACGACGGAGGAGGCACGATGAGCGCGTCGGAGCAGGGCTGGCCGCTCTGGGAGGTCTTCGTCCGGGCCGATCGAGGCCTCAACCACGTGCATGCGGGCAGCGTGCACGCCGCCGATGCGGAGACCGCGCTGCAGGCCGCACGCGATGTTTACACCCGGCGTGCCGAAGGCGTCTCGATCTGGGTGGTGCGCTCCACCGAGATCGTCGCCTCCGACCCGGACCGTCGCGACGACTGGTTCGGGGACCTCAAGCCGTACCGGCACCCGACCTTCTACGAGATCCCCGACGCCATCGGGCACATGTGACCATGATGACGACCACCACGACGCCGCTCATCAGATTCCTCCTGCGCACGGCAGACGACAACCTCGTCCTCGCGCAGCGGCTCGGTGCGCTCCTCGCCCGTATGCCAGAACTCGAGGAGGACATCGCGGTGGCGAACGTCTGCCTCGATCACCTCGGTCAGGCCCGGAGCCTCTACGCCCACGCTGCGATACTCGAGGGACTCGGTCGCAGCGAGGACGATCTTGCGATGCTCCGGGACGAGCGGCAGTTCCTCAACGCCACCCTCGTCGAGCAGCCCGATGTCGATTTCGCCCACACGATCGTGCGGCAGTTCTTCGTCGACGCGTACCAGGTGCCGTTCTACGACGTGCTGTGCGGCGCTTCCGACCCGGTGCTCGCGGGTATCGCCGAGAAGGCCGTCAAGGAGGCCCGGTACCACCTGCGTCGTTCGGCGACCTGGGTGGTGCGACTCGGGGACGGCACGGAGGAGAGTCACGACCGCACCCAGGCGGCGGTCGACCTGCTCTGGCGCTACACGGGCGACCTCCTCGCCCTCGACGAGATCGAGGAGACCCTCGTCGCCGACGGTGTCCTTCCCTCGCTCGACGGTGTTCGGGGGGTCTTCGACGCCACGGTCGCATCGGTGTTCGCCGAGGCGACGCTGACCCTGCCGACCGACCCCTACCAGCGGCTCGGCGGTCGGGCGGGCGTGCACACCGAACAGTTCGGACACCTCCTCCCGGAGATGCAGCGTCTCTACCGGTCCCACCCCGGAGCACGGTGGTGAACGAGGTGGCCCTCGACCTCGAGCGACTCCGTCAGGAGATCGGCGAGGTACCCGATCCCGAGGTGCCGGTGCTCACCATCGCCGACCTCGGCGTATTGCGCTCGGTCGAGGAGGTCGCGGGCCGCGTGGTCGTGACGATCACCCCGACCTATTCGGGCTGCCCCGCGATGAGCCACATCGCCGAACGCATCGCCGTAGTGCTCGACATGCACGGGGTCGAAGGCGACGTGCGCACCGTGTTCTCGCCGGCCTGGACCACGGACTGGATGAGCGACGACGGCCGACGGAAGCTCACCGAGTACGGCATCGCGCCGCCCCACCGTGCGCCGGTGGGCGACGTGCTCGTCGCGATCAGACCGCCGGTGCACTGTCCCCGGTGCGGGTCGGCGGACACGCGCCTCGTGAGCGAGTTCGGTTCGACCGCGTGCAAGGCGCACTACTCGTGCCGCTCGTGCAGCGAGCCGTTCGACTACTTCAAGGAGCTCTAGGTGGACGTCGCCTTCCATCCGCTCGTTGTCAGGGTCCGTCCCGAGACCGATGACTCCGCGACGATCACCTTCGACGTGCCGGAGCACCTCAGGGACCTCTTCCGTCACGAGCCGGGCCAGCACGTGGTGCTGCGAGCCGACATCGACGGCGAGGACGTGCGTCGCTCGTACTCGATCTGCTCGGCGCCGGGTGCACCGCTGCGCGTCGGGGTCAAGCGCATCCCCGGTGGACGCTTCTCCACCTGGGCGACGACCGAACTGCGGGACGGCGACCGGCTCGACGTGCTGCCGCCGATCGGCGAGTTCGTCCACCGCACCGACCCGACCCGCGCTGCGTCCTATGTCCTCGTCGCCGCGGGGTCGGGCATCACGCCGATCCTCGCGATGGCGACCACGATCCTCGCCACGGAGCCGGAGAGCACCTGCACGCTCGTCTACGGGAACCGGCGGGTCGCATCGATCATGTTCCTCGAGGAGCTCGAGGCGCTGAAGAACCGGTGGCCCGACCGCTTCCGGCTCCTGCATGTGCTCAGCCGTGAACCGCACGACATCCCGCTGTTCACCGGTCGGATCGACCTCGACAAGGTGCGGATGCTCGCCGGTGGCCTCATCGACGTGGACCGGGTCGACTCGTGGTATCTGTGCGGTCCGCTCGGCATGGTCGAGGACGTGCAGGCAGCGCTCGCCGACCTCGGCGTTCCCGCCGCCCGGGTCCACGCCGAACTGTTCTACGACGAGCGTGTCGAGTCGGTCCCCGAGGTCGACGAGAGCTCGGCGGTCTCCGTGCCCTTCACCGTGACCATCGACGGACGCTCGTCGACGTTGCACGTCGACCCGGACGGACCGTCGCTCCTCGACTACGCGCGCACCGTCCGTTCCGAGGTCCCCTTCGCGTGCAAGGGCGGCATGTGCGCCACCTGCAAAGCGAAGGTGCTCTGCGGTGAGGTCACGATGGCGAAGAACTACGCGCTCACACCCGACGAGGTCGCCGACGGCTTCGTCCTCACCTGTCAGGCGCACCCCGTCGCCGGCAGCGACCCGGTGACCGTGAGCTTCGACGTGCACGGCGGCATCGGCCGCTGAGTACGGTTCCCCCGGAAGGGGGAGGCGTGCAGCGACGGTTCGTGGTGACGGGGGCGACCCGCGGCATCGGTCGGGCGATTTCGTCCCGGCTCGCCGACGCCGGGCACGAGGTCGTGGGTGTGGCCCGCCGGGGCGACCCGACCTTTCCGGGGGCGGTCGTCGTCGCCGACCTGTTCGTCGCGGCCGATCGTGCTGCGGCGATCGCCGGGATCGGAGCCGCCGGCCCGGTCGACGGGCTCGTGAACAACGCGGGCATCGCGCGCGGGGCGTCCTTGGTGGACGTACGCGACGACGAGCTCGATGAGGCGTTCGACCTCAACGTTCGGACCGCTGTCGAGTTCGCCCGAGCGTTCTCCGGCGGTATGGCGGAGCGCGGCTGGGGTCGGATCGTCAACATCTCCACCGTCGCGACGGTCGGCCTCGCCGGGCGGACGACGTATGCGGGGGCGAAGGCGGCGCTCGAGGCGATGACCCGGGTGTGGGCGATCGAGCTCGCCCCGCACGGGGTGACGGTCAACACGGTGTCGCCCGGACCGACCGCAACCGAGATGTTCGAAGCGGTCTACCCGCCCGGGTCGGCGGCGCGGACCGAGGTGCTGTCCTCGCTACCCGTCGGCCGGATCGGCCGGCCCGAGGAGATCGCTGCCCTCGTAGCGTTCGTGTGCTCCGACGACGCGGGATACCTGACGGGCCAGAATCTTCGGATCGACGGCGGCAGGAGCCTCGGCAGGGGAGTGATGGGATGACAGGAACGGGCATCGTGGCACGGTTCGACGACCTCGTCGGAAAGCGGGTGCTGCTCACCTCGGCCGGGTCGTTCATGGGGCCGACCCTCGCGGCGGCGTTCGGCGGCGCCGGCTGCGACGTGGTGGCGGACCCGCGTGATCTCGCCGATCCCGCTGCACCCGACTCGGTCGTCGCCGAGGCGGCGGCCGGTGGGCCGATCGACGTGGTGCTCGCGAACCTCGGCGTGCCCGCTGCTGCGGCGACCGCCGTCGACCAGGACGACGAGTCGTGGCTCGCGATGTTCGACCATCTCGTCCACCCGCTCATGCGGCTCGTGCGGGCGAGTCTCCCGGCGATGATCGAGCGAGGTCACGGCAAGATCGTCGTGCTGGGCTCGTCCTCCGCCCTCAAGCCGATCCGACGGTCGACGCCGTACGCGACGGCGCGCGGTGCGCAGCTCACCTACGTGCGCTACGTCGGGGTCGAGGTCGCCGCGCACAACGTGCAGGTCAACGCGATCGCCCAGAACTACATCGCGAACCCGACGTACTACCCGACCGAGCTCGTGGCGACGGAACGGTTCCGAAAGAGCCTCCAGCGCAACGTGCCCGCGGACCGGCTCGGACGGCCCGAGGACACGGCCCAACTCGCGCTCTTCCTTGCGTCGGGGGCATCGGACTTCATGAGCGGGGTCGTCGTGCCGCTCGACGGCGGCTGGTCGGTCTGATCAGGCTGTCCGGGAGGGCTCGGGTTCGAGCCGTCCGGCGGGGGTCGTCGGCAGACCGACGAGCAGGCCGCGGCTGGCGATCCCGAACACGACGCACGCGACGATCGCCCAGCGGTACGTTCCGGTTGCGTCGATGACGATCCCGGCGATCGGCGGGCCGAGCAGACCGCCGACACCGGACGCCGTGTAGAACAACCCGAGGATCGATCCGAGACCCTCGACGCCGAGGCGGTCGGCGAGCACCACCGGGCTCAGAGCGACGAACCCGCCGTAGCCGATGCCGAGCAGGACGACGAAGAGGATCCGCAGGCCGAACGACGAGCCGGCGAAGAGCCAGAGCACGAACGTGAACCCGTGGCCGGCGAGGCACATCCGGTAGAGGCGGAACGAGCCGACTCTCGTCGTCAGGCTCCCGAAGACGACCCGGGCGATGACGCTGGCACCGCCGAGGAGGCCGACGAGCAGCGCCGCCCGCACCGCCGGGACACCCTGCGCCTTGGCGTCCTGGGTCACGAACACGAACGGCACGAAGAGAGCGATCGTGAACGCACACGCGGAGAGGTGCAGACGCCGGAACACCGGGGACGCGATCGCGTCGGTGAATCGTGGCCGGTTCGAGCCGCTACCCGCCGGTGGGCGTTCGATCAGCAGCGTGCACCCGAGCAGGAGGACCGCGCCGCCCACACCGAGGATCCGGTAGGTGTCCCGCCAGCCGTAGGCCTCGATCAGGCGCGCCGACAGCGGGCTCGCCACGAGCGTTCCGACCCCGATGCCGGCCACGGCGAGCCCCACGGCAGCGGCGCGACGCCGGACGAACCAGCCCCCGACGACGGCGACCATGGGGACGTAGCCGCACGCTGCCGCGATGCCCACCCCCGCCCCGTAGGTGACGTACCCGACGGTCAACGAGCCGACCGCGCTCGTTGCGACCAGGCCGCCGAGGAGGCTGACGGCGGCGACGAGCAACAACGGACGCGGCCCGAACCGATCGACGGCTCGCCCGGTGAGCAGGCCGAGGAAGAAGAACGTGCAGGTCGTCACCGCGAAGAGGACGGCGGTGCGCCCGCTCGTCGTGCCGAACTCCGTGGCCATCGCCTGGAAGAATGCGCTGAAGCTGTACGCGATGCCGAGGGTCACGGCGGACGACACGAACGTGGCGGCAACGCTCCGCCACGCCCGTGTCGAGTCGACTTCTGCGCCGGGCACCGCCCGGACCTCAGGACGAGCCGGTGAAGAGCGCGCCCGACGAACGGTGCGTGCTCGAAATGCCCTGCGACCGGTCGCTCTCGAGGTTCTTCACCTCGGCGCGGGCGACCACCTGGTGGTGCACCTCGTCGGGGCCGTCGGCGAGACGCAGCGTGCGCTGGCTGTGCCACATCTCAGCGAGCGGGAACCACTGCGAGATGCCGGCGGCACCGTGCATCTGGATCGCCTCGTTGATGATGTCGCAGCACTTCTCCGGGACCATCGCCTTGACGGCGGAGACCCACACGCGAGCCTCGGCGTTGCCGAGCGTGTCCATGGCCTTGGCGGCCCGCAGCACCATGAGGCGCATCGCCTCGACCTCGATGCGTGACCGCGAGATCACTTCCATGTTCTTGCCGAGGTTCACGAGCTTGCGACCGAAGCCCTCACGGCTCACACCGCGGTCGACCATCATCTCGATGGCCCGTTCGGCTGCGCCGATGGAACGCATGCAGTGGTGGATCCGGCCTGGGCCGAGGCGCAGCTGGGAGATCTCGAAGCCGCGACCCTCCCCGAGCAGGATGTTGTCGCGGGGCACCCGCACGTCGTGGAACCGCAGGTGCATGTGGCCGTGCGGGGCGTCGTCGGCACCGAAGACGTACATCGGGCCGACGATCTCGACACCGGGCGTCCCGACGGGCACGAGGATCTGCGACTGCTGCTTGTAGGTGTCCGCATCCGGGTTGGTGCGGCACATGACGATCATGATCTTGCAGCGGGGGTCACCGGCACCGGAGATGTAGAACTTCTCGCCGTTGATGACCCACTCGTCGCCGTCGAGGACTGCGGTCGTCGAGATCTGCTTGGCGTCCGAGCTCATGACGCCCGGTTCGGTCATGACGTACGCAGAGCGGATCTTGCCCTCGAGCAGCGGCTCGAGCCAGGCGGCCTTCTGCTCGGCGGTGCCGACGCGCTCGAGCACCTCCATGTTCCCGGTGTCGGGGGCGGAGCAGTTCAGGCACTCCGACGCGAGGCGGTTCTTGCCGAGCTCGTTCGCGATGTACGCGTAGTCGAGGTTCGACAGGCCCTCACCGGTGTCGGCGTCGGGCAGGAAGAAGTTCCACAGCCCCTGCGCCCGGGCCTTCGCCTTCGCGCCCTCGAGCAGATCGAGCTGTCCCGGAGCCCAGCTCCAGCGATCGGCCCGACCCTCGCCGAGTCGGTAGAACTCCTCCGTGATCGGGTCGACCTCGTCGCGGATGAACGCCTTCACCGCCTCGTAGAGCGGTTGGACCTTGTCCGACATCCGCAGGTCGAAGTCGTTCATCGACGCGGCCCTGAGAGCGCCACCAGCCATTCCGGTTCCCTTCCCTGTCCCGGTCCGTACCACCCCCTCGGGGCGGACCGACCGACGCAGGCTACCGGTGCCGCCGGGCGCGCGTCGGTACGGACGGGGGCGAGCTCAGGATCGCGGCGGGACGAGGCGCCAGTCGTCCGATCCGGGGGCGTACCGGTCGCGGTACTCGGGGTCGTACGCCGCCGCCATCGCAGCGACGTCGGCCGTCTTTCGACGGTACGCGTCGATGATCCGGTCCTCGGCCTCGTAGTCGAAGGGGTCCTGGAGACGCTGTTCGGTGAAGCTGCCGCGCTCGACGGGGTTGTCGACCAGCCACCGTGCCGTCGCGGCGATGGCCTGCGGGGCAGGCAGGAGGTCGCGGTAGCCGAGGTCGGCCATGATCGCATCGACGCCGGTGACCACGTGGCGGGGTGAGTCGGCGCAGAGGAATGGCCGTGCTGGCGTGGCCAACTCGGCGGGCAGGCTCACCTGCTCGAGTTCGGCGCCGAGTGCCCCGGCGATCACGGCGATCGTCTCCCCTGCGGTGAGCAGGTGCTCGTCGCCCACGTTGTACGCCTTGCCCCGTGCGACGTCCGCACCGGCAGCCAACGTGAGCGCATGCCCGACGTTCGGGCCGTAGCCGGTGGTACGCAGCGACAGGCCGCCGTCCGCCACGATCACGCGGCGACGCCCGTCGAGGATGCGTCGGACGATGATCCACTCCCGCGGGATGAGCTGACCCGGCCCGTAGATCTGGGGGTACCGGAACGTCGTAGCGTCCGGGTGGAGGGAGAAGACCCGGTCCTCCGATTCGGTGATGCGCTGCACCTTCACGTTGTCGGCGTCGGCGGCCCTCGGTGCGTCCTCGCGCGTCGGTACCCGAAGCCCCGGCGGTTGGTTCACCCACGGTTCGGCGTACCCGCGGTACACCGGCACCCCGCCCACCGCGAGGAAGTGCCCGCAGCGGCCCACGAAGAACGGCGCGAGGTCGCGCAGGCGTCCGTACATGGCGTACACGACGTCGAACGCGCGGCTGCCGAGAGCGTCGGCGACCTTCGTCACGTCGAAGGGGTCGGTGTGCACGTGCTCCACGGAGGGCGACATGCCCTCCACCTCGTGCCGGCCCGTGTGGAGGATCGTCACGGTGTACCCGCGCCCCTCGAGTCCGTGGACGAGCTGCGGTCCGGTCGGGCCGGTCCCTCCGATCACCAAGGCGCGCACGACGGCACGGTAGCCGTGCGGTCGTCCTGTCGCCGCCCCTCGGCGCGGCGGTACGATCGGCGGCGTGACCAACACGAACGTGATCCGCGAACTCCTCGGCGACCTGGACTTCGACCCCGACGCCCTGCACGAGAAGTACCTCCACGAGCGCGACAAGCGACTCCGGGAGGACGGCAACGAGCAGTACGTCGAGGTGACCCGCGATTTCTCCCGCTACATCGACGACCCCTACGTCGATCCGGGATTCACCCGGCCGGCGGTGCAGCGTTCGCACGAGGTCGTGATCATCGGCGGCGGCTTCGGTGGACTCCTCATGGGCGCACGGCTCCGTGAGGCCGGGTTCGACGACATCTGCCTGATCGAGAAGGCCGGCGACGTCGGCGGCACCTGGTACTGGAACCGCTATCCGGGCGCCGCCTGTGACGTCGAGTCCTACGTGTACCTGCCGCTCCTCGAGGAGCTCGGGTACATGCCGAAGCACAAGTACAGCTTCGCCCCCGAGATCTTCGAGCACTCCAAGGCGATCGCCCGCCACTACGACCTCTACCGCGACGCTCTCTTCCAGACGGTGATCAGCCGCATGACGTGGGACGAGGCCGCGGGGGAGTGGGAGATCGAGACCAACCGGGACGACCGCATCCGCGCCCGCTACGTCGCCATGGCGAACGGTCCGCTCGATCGTCCGAAGCTCCCCGGGATCCCCGGGATCAACGAGTTCGAGGGGTACACGTTCCACACGAGCCGTTGGGATTACGAGTACACCGGCGGCGACGCGTACGGGAACCTCGACAACCTGGGTGACAAGGTGGTCGGCATCATCGGCACCGGTGCGACGGCGGTGCAGTGCATCCCGCACCTCGGAGCGTCGGCCAAGCACCTCTTCGTGTTCCAGCGCACACCGTCGTCGATCGACGTGCGCAACAACCGGCAGACCGACCCCGAGTGGTTCGCATCGCTCGAGCCGGGCTGGCAGCGGCAGCGCTGCGAGAACTTCAACATCCTCGTGAGCGGCGGAGACCAGGACGAAGACCTCGTCGCCGACGGTTGGACCGACATCTTCCGGAACCTCACCGGCATCGCCGCGAAGGGGGCGTCCCGGAAGCTGGGTCGTCGCCTCACCCCGGCGGAGCGGGCCGAGCTCATGGTGCTCTCGGACTACCGGAAGATGGAGACGGTGCGCCGCCGCGTCGAGGAGACCGTCAAGGACCAGGCGACCGCCGAGAAGTTGAAGCCCTGGTACCGCCAGTTCTGCAAGCGGCCGTGCTTCCACGACGAGTACCTGCCCACCTTCAACCGCCCGAACGTGACCCTCGTCGACACCGACGGCAAGGGCGTGCAGCAGCTCACGCGCAACGGTGTCGTCGTTGACGGTGTCGAGTACCCCGTCGACTGTCTCGTGTTCGCCACCGGGTTCGAGGTCGGCACGACCTACACGCGTCGTGCCGGGTACGACATCGTCGGCCGGGGCGGGGTGTCGCTCACCGAGAAGTGGGCGCCCGGCATGCGGACCCTGCACGGGTTGCAGACGAACGGCTTCCCGAACTGCTTCTTCCTCGGGTTCACCCAGACGGCGACGACGGTGAGCGTGCCGATGGCCCTCAACGAGCAGGCCGAACACGTCACCTACATGATCACCGAGTCGAAGCGACGTGGCTCCGGGGTCGTCGAGGCGACGGCGGAGGGTGAGGACGGCTGGGTGGAGGAGATGCGTCGGGCCGCGAAGCTCGGCGTGCGCTTCTACGCCGAGTGCACGCCCGGCTACTACAACAACGAGGGCAAGCTCGGGAACCCGCACGGGTTCTTCGCCAACACGTACGGCGAAGGGCCCATCCGCATGTACGACATGCTGCGAGAGTGGCGCACGACTGGCGAGCTCGAGGGCTGCGAGGTCCGCTGAGCGAACGGACCCGGTGGTGGGTCAGTCCTGCCGGAAGGCAGGCTGATCCGCCGGCCGGGCGGCGACGTCGGCGTTGAGCGCTGCCTCGGTCGCCGGATCACCGGCGATCCGGCTATGCCAGATGCGACGCGGCTGGGTGAAGTCGAACGGGGTCGCCCGGTGCATCATGCGCCGGTTGTCCCACACGACCACGTCACCGACCGCCCACTGGTGGAAGTAGGTGTTCCCCTCCCACACGGCGCCGGCGTTGATCTCGTCGAGGAACGCCTGGGACTCCTCGGGGTCCCAGCCCACGATGTTGTGGGCGTGACGACCGATGTTCAGGTTCTTCCGACCGGTCTCGGGGTGGACCTTGACGAGCGGACGGAGCGGGTTCTCGCCGCCGTGGTAGCCGTAACCGACCGGCACCCCGTTGTCGTCCCGCTTGTTGGGCAGGTAGCCGGCGCGGTCCATCGAGAACCACAGCGAGTGGTAGGCCTCCAATCCCTCGAGGCGCGCCTTGGTCGCATCGTCGAGGCGGTCGTAGGCGGCCCGCATGTCGGCGAATCCGGTCGCTGCCCCGGTGTCGGTGACGATGTCGGCGGTGACGACCGCGCCCTTGGCCTGCACCGGCATGTAGGTCGAGTCGTGGTGCCAACCCTCGTTGCCGCGGATCTGCTTGACGACCTCGTCATCGGAGAGGTGCCGGATGTTGCCGTTCTTGTCGAGATTCGAGATCGGCGCCGCCGGGAACTCGAGGTCGCCGAAGCGCAGCGCGAACGCGTTCTGTTCGTCCTGGGTCAGGAACTGCCCCGGGAGGATGATGACGCCGTAGGTGATCCACGCCTCGCGGACCGCGGCGAAGGTTTCGTCGTCGATCGTGCGGATATCGACGTCGTGGATGATCGCGCCGAAGTCACGATCGATTCGTTCGATGTTCAGTGTGTCCCCCATGGCGGCAGCGTAGGAGAGCGCACCTGGTCCGACAAGCGATTCCGCGGCGCCGGGTGACCTATGGTGTGGCTCTCGAACGTTCCAGAGGGGGATCCGCACCCATGCGCGAAGCAGTCATCGTGTCCTACGCCCGAACCGGTCTCGCCAAGGCGGCCCGCGGCGGGTTCAACATCACGCCCGCGATGACCATGGCGGCGCACGCCATGAAGCACGCCGTCGCCAAGTCCGGCGTCGAGGCCGACGCCGTCGAAGACGTCGTGCTCGGCAACGGCGCGCACGGTGCGGGCAACCTCGGTCGCCTCGCCGGTCTGCTCGCCGGCCTGCCGATCACCACGGGTGGTTCGACCATCCAGCGCCACTGCTCGTCGGGGCTCAACTCGATCGCCATCGCAGCGAACTACATCCGCAACGACGGTGCCGACTGCGTCGTCGCCGCCGGTGTCGAGTCGATCTCGATCCCGAGCCCGGGCTTCGGTGGGTCGATCAACATGGACCCGGCGCTGACCGACCAGTACCCGGCGATCTACATGGCGATGATCGAGACCGCCGACATCGTCGCCCAGCGCTACGGCGTGTCGCGCGAGTACCAGGACGAGTACTCCTTCCAGTCCCAGCAGCGCATCGCCTGGGCGCAGGAGAACGGGATCTTCGACGACGAGATCGTGCCGATGGCCACCAAGATGAAGGTCGTCGATCGGGAGTCGGGCGAGGAGCGCACCGTCGACTACGTCGTCGACCGCGACGAGTGCAACCGTCCGGAGACCACGCTCGAGGGTCTCGCAAAGCTGCAGCCCGTGCGCGGCGAGGGGAACTTCATCACCGCGGGCAACGCGAGTCAGCTCTCCGACGGCGCAGCCGCCGTGGTCATGATGTCGAGCGACGAGGCGGAGCGGCGCGGCCTGCAGCCCCTCGGAGCGTTCAAGGGTTGGGCGGTCGCCGGGTGCGAGCCCGACGAGATGGGCATCGGTCCGGTCTTCGCCGTGCCGCGTCTGCTCGAGCGTCACGGGCTCACCGTCGACGACATCGACCTGTGGGAGCTCAACGAGGCGTTCGCCTCGCAGTGCCTCTACAGCCGTGACCGGCTCGGCATCGACCCCGAGAAGTACAACGTCAACGGCGGTTCGATCGCGATCGGTCACCCCTTCGGGATGACCGGCACCCGCTGCGCCGGGCACCTCCTGCAGGAGGGCCGTCGTCGTGGCGCCAAGTGGGGCGTCGTGACGATGTGCATCGGCGGTGGCCAGGGCGCCGCCGGCCTGTTCGAGATCTACAGCTGATCCGTCGTCTCCCCTTCGTTCCGCCCCATGCGGGCGTAACGAGGAGAACCCGTCCGGTGGCGGCTGTCGCAACACTCGTCGCGGCAGCCGCCGTCGCGTTGTCGTCCCGCGTTGCGGCGCCGACGCTCAGGGCGTGTAGCTGACCGGCAGTTCCGCCAGCACGTGGAGGAAGTTCGACCGCGTCTTGCGGGGCGGGCCGGACACCTCCATGTCGGGGAACGCCCGCAGACACTCCGTCATCGTGACCGCCATCTCGCGACGGGCGAGGCTCGCTCCGAGGCAGAAGTGCGGGCCACCCGGTCCGAACCCGGCGTGGTGGTTCGCCTCACGCAGGATGTCGAACCGGTACGGGTCTGGAAGGTGCCGCGGGTCACGGTTCGCGGCCGGATACCACATGACGACCTTGTCGCCCTTCGCGATCGTGTGACCGTCGATCTCGACGTCGGTCGTCGCGTCACGCTTCATGTGGATCACCGGGGTCGAGAACCGCACGACCTCCTCGGCGGCGGACCATGCGACGAGCTCCTCGTCGGGGGTGCCGATGGCGTCGAGCCAGCGCTGCTTCTCCTCCGGCCACTCCGACAGGAGCAGCATCGTGTGGGCGATGCCGTTTCGTGTCGTCTCGTTGCCGGCGATCACGAGGAGACGGAAGAACGCGCCGAGACGGTCGGTCGGCAGCGGCTGGTCGGCGATCCGACCGGTCACGAGCATGGAGGTGAGGTCGTCGGTCGGGTTCCGCAGCCGCTCCTCGGCGAGAGCGAGGCCGTAGGCGTCGGTCTCCGCCTTGATCTCCTCGATCGAGTGCCGGTCCACGCCGTACTCGTGCGGTGAGAGCATCCGGTTGGTGAGGTCGACCATGCGCTGCTGGTCCTCCTCCGGGATGCCCATCATGTCGCAGATGACGGCAGCGGGGAGCTCCTGGGCGACCGCAGCGACGAACTCGACGTGGGCCTTCCCGTCGGGGCCGACCGGCTCTGCGCGGAGGCGGTCGACGATGGCGAGCACCCGACGCTCGACCGCCGGGGCGAGCGCCCGGACCTGCTTGGGGGTGAAGCCCTTGTTCACGAGCTTGCGCGTGAGCGTGTGCTCCGGCGGGTCCTGCACGATCATCGTGTCCGCGACGACGTTCGGCTCGCCCGGATCGCCGACCGCGGAGACTCCCATCGTGGAGGTAAACCGCTGGTGGTCGGCGCTGATCGCCGCCACGTGGTCCCACCGGGTCACCGACCAGAACGGCCGTCCCGTGGCCTGGTGCTCGTCGATCGCGATCGGCCGCTCCTCGCGGCGCTTGGCGAGGACGCCGTGGATGTCGTGACGACCCCAGGTGTGGAAGTCGGCGAGGTTGATCTCGTCGTGGTCGAGGTCGGTCCACGGCATCGGGACCAGTTCGCTCCGCGGGGGCCGGTTGATCTCGAGGCCGGCGGCGTTGGTCGTGTTGGTCATCGTCCCCTCCCGGAACGTCCGCCCAGCGGACCCGTCGAACGCTAGTCGCCGGGATCGATCCTGGTCGGTGCTCGGTCACCCCGCTACGGTCGGCGTCTCCGGTGGGGGAGGGGCAGTGGACATCTCGGGTATCGCAGCGATCGTCGGGGTCGCAGAGACGGACTACGTGCGGGGATCGGACGTCCCGATCCCCGATCTGGTGCTCCAGGCGTGCATGGGCGCCTGCGCGGATGCGGGCATCGACCCGAGCACGGTCGACGGGATCCTCCCGCCGCCCGGGATCATCTCGAGCGAGGAGATCGCCGCGAACCTCGCGATTCCCGACCTGCGGTACGCCGTGACGGTGCACATGGGCGGCGCGAGTCCGGTGGCCGCGCTGCAGTCGGCGGTCATGGCGATCGCGTCGGGCATCGCGACGACGGTCCTCGTGACCGTCGGGTGGAACGGGTACTCCGCGTTCCGCCCGCGGCCCGGGGTCCGGCCGTCGAAGCGCCAGCTCGACCCGGGACCCTTCATCGACGTGAGCCGGAACTTCTACGCGCCGTACGGCGTGCGCTCAGCCGTGCAGTGGTACTCGATGTACCTGTCCCGCTACGTGCGGCGGTACGGCATCGGCCCCGAGGCGGCAGCGGAGATCGCACTCACGTGCCGGGAGCATGCGCACCTCAACGACAAGGCGCTGATGCGCGGCCGACCGATGACGATGCAGGACTACCTCGACTCGCCGTTCATCACCGAGCCGATGCGCAAGCTCGACTGCTGTCTCGAGACCGACTGCGCAGCAGCGGTGATCCTCACCTCGACCGAACGGGCACGCGACCTCCGGCACACGCCGGTCGTGTGGCTCGGCGGTGCGGAGGGGCACCCGTATCCGGCGGACGAGGTGACGAACCGGCCCGACATCCTGCGACTCGGCCTCCACAGCGCAGCGCCCCGGGCGTTCGCCATGGCCGGCGTACGTCCACACGACATGGACGTGCTCGAGATCTACGACTGCTTCACCTATGTCGTCCTCATGGAGCTCGAGGCGCTCGGGCTGTGCGAGGAGGGCGGTGCGGCCGACTTCGTCAAGGACGGGACGATCCGACTCGGAGGTCGGTACCCGATGAACACCCACGGCGGGCTGCTGTCCCAGGGCCACTGCTGGGGGATGAACCACATCGTGGAGGCGACACGCCAGCTCCGCCACGAGGCCGGCGCAGCGCAGGTCGAAGGCTGCGAGCTGGGCCTCGTCACCGGATACGGCGACCTCGGCGACGGCAGCGTCGCCGTGCTGGCGAGGGGATGAGGGCATGAGCGGAACCGGATCCGACGCGACGCCTCGGGCGGCGAAGAAGTACGTGCCCCGTCCCGAGGGCCACAACCTCGAGTTCCACCTCGCCGCCGTGCGCACCGGCGTCCTGCACGTGCAGCGTTGCCGTGCATGCGGCGTGTGGCGACACCCGCCACGCACCTACTGCCCGGCATGTCACGCACCGGACTTCGCGTTCGAACCGGTGTCCGGTCGCGGGACCCTCTACTCGATGGCGGTGAACCACTTCACCGTCGACGCGGCATGGCTCCCCGAAGTGCCCTTCGTGACCGCCGTCGTGGAGCTCGTCGAGGGGCCGCGCGTCGTCGGTGCATTGCGAGGCGTGCCGCTCGATGAGGTCGACCTCGGTCTCGAGGTGGTCGTGACCCCCGAGCCCCGTGGTGAGGAGTTCGCGTTCCTCTGGGTCGACCGGCTCGACGCTCAGTCGAGGATGCGGTAGCGGAGGTGGCCGTCGACCGCTCGGGCCTCGGCCCGACCGGTCTGGCGGAGGTACTCGAGGTGGGCGAAGGTCTCGCTGTCCGCCATCACGCCCCACGAGTGCGGCTTGAAGAGGACCTTGGAGTACTCGGCCACGGTCAGCTCGTTCCCGGGAGCGTGCAGCGCCGCGTTCGTGATCGTCGCGATCCGCTCGTGGTGGTGTTCGATGATCTCCTTCGAACGGCCGATCAGGTCGCCGAAGACGAGTCCGTGCGCCGGCAGCACCGTCCGGACCTCACTGAACTCGAACATCTTCTCGAGTGAGGCGAAGAAGTCACGGAGGGGGTGGCGCTGCGTGGTCAGCCCGGAGATGTGCGGGGTGATCGTCGGGAGCAGGTGATCGCCCGACACGAACGTCCCTTCCGTCGGGTCGAGCAGGCACAGGTGGTCGTCGGTGTGCCCAGGCGTGTGCACGGCCTGCCAGTCGCGATCCGCGAGCCGGATGACCTGGCCGTCCCTCACCCGTGACGACGGGCGGGGCGGCTGCCAGGTGCGGCTGCGCAACAGCGGGACGATGCGCCAGCGCACTCGTTCCCGCCACTCGTTGTCCGGTGGCGGTCCGCCCCAGGGGAGCGGGCGGTCCCACGGGGAGTGCCGCTCGCGCCCGGTGAGCCGGAGCATCGCGTTCTCGATGGCACCCATCTGGGCCGAGTAGTCACCGGGGACCGCGACCTCGCGCACGAAGTCGTCCTCCTCGTGGGGGTCCCAGTAGGTCTTGAAGTGCTCGTGGGTGACGAGCTCGGCCCCGCTGACCTGCCGGAGTCGCGCCGCTGCCCCGTAGTGGTCGGGGTGGGAGTGCGTGACGAGCACGGTGTGGCAGCGCCGGACGGGCAGTCCGGCCTCGGCGAGGCTGCGCACGAGCACCCGCCACGAACTCGTCGACGGCATGCCGGGGTCGACGAGGGCGAACCCGGCGCGGTCGGGGATCACGTAGCAGTTGATGTGGCCGAGGCCGGGGAGATCGAGGGGGAGCTGGATCCGCAGAACGTCGGGAGCGACCTCGCGCACTCCCGGCATGGCGGGCTGGCGTTCCTGGCGGACGAGAACCGGCGCGCTCATGGTCGCCTCACCCGTGCGTCGACAGGCCGCCGTCGACGGGAATCGTGATGCCGGTCAGCCAGGCGCCCGCTCGGCTCGCGAGGAAGATCACCGCGCCGGCGACGTCCTCGGGTTCGCCGATCCGCTTGCGGGGCACCTTCGACGCGATCCGTTCCCGGCTCGCAGGGTCGTCGAGCAGGTAGCCCATCATCTTGGAACGGAACGGCCCGGGGGCGATCGAGTTCACCGTGATGTGATCGCCGACCACGTTGTGGGCGAGGTGGCGGGCCAGCATGTGGATGCCGGCCTTGGACGCCGAGTACGAGAAGTTGTCGCCGATGGGGACCATGATCCCGTCGATCGAGCCGATCATGATCACCCGAGCCGGGTCCTCGGGGGTCGCTCGTGCCTTCAGGAGCGGGAGCAGCGCCTGGGTCAGCAGGAACGGCGCGCGCACGTTGATGTTCATCACCTTGTCGAACCCCGCTGCGGGGAACTCCCCGAGGGGTGCACCCCAGGCTGCGCCGGCGTTGTTCACGAGGATGTCGACGTGGTCCTCACGCTCCCCGAGCGCAGCGACGAAGCCGGCGAGTCCCTCGTCGTCGGCGAGATCGTGGGGGAGGGAGATGCATTCGCCCAGGGTGGCGAGGCGCTCGGCGGCGGCGTCGCAGTCCGATGCCTTCCGGGAGGTGATGTAGGTCCGTACCCCGTTGGCCACGAGCCCTTCGGCGATCATGTACCCGATTCCCCGGCTGCCGCCGGTGACGACGGCCACCTTGCCGGCGACGCCGAACAGGTCCTCGATCTGCATGCGTGTTCCCCCCGGTGCCTCTCGCCACACCGCCGTGGCACCCGGCGAACCCTACCGGGCGGGGCCTTCGCGGACCCGAACCCGCACTCGACCGCCGGAACGGGCCCTCCGCCCGCTATCCTGGGGAGTGCTCATTCGGTCACGTTCCAGGTTGCGGTCTCGTTATCGGGTGGTGCGTACGGTCTTGCTCATGGCGGGCAACACCAGTGAAACGAGGAAAGCAGCAAGATGCCCACGGGAACCGTGAAGTTCTTCAATGCCGAAAAGGGCTTCGGCTTCATCAACGTCGACGGTGGCGGACAGGATGTGTTCGTCCACTTCTCGAACATCGTCGGGTCCGGGTACCGGTCCCTCACCGACGGCCAGAAGGTCGAGTTCGAGGTCGGACCGGGCCGGAAGGGTCCGGAGGCGTTGAACGTCCACGGGCTCTGACCCGTAGGTCCACACGGACCGGAATCGGAGGGGCGGCGCTGAGGTGCCGCCCCTCCGGCGCGTCCGGGCACGGTTCAGGGGCGGAACCCGAGCGCCCGCGGGTGGAGGCGGGCGGGCTGGCTGACGACCCGGTAGGCGGTCCGCACCCACTCGCAGACCATCGGCCGCGTGTCCCGAGGATCGATCATCTCCTCCATCTGGAACCGGTTCAGCGGGCCGATCGGACCACGGGCGCTCTCGATGCGCGCCTCGATCTCGGCGCGGAGCGCCACCGGATCGGCGGACTCGGCGAGTTGGCGCTTGTACGCGGCCTCGATGCCGCCCTCCGGCGGGATCCCGCCGACATCCGCGGAGGGCCAGCACACCCGCACCTGTGGCGCGGCCTGCGGTGACGCGTAGTTGTTCCCCGCCACACCGAAGGAGCGGCGCAGGATCGCGGTGAAGATCGGCACCTTGATCTGGGCGAACGCGATCATCCACTCACCGCCCTTGCGGATCGTTCCCGCCTCCTCGTGTTCGATGCCGACGGCGAACCCGGGGTTGTCGACGAGGTTCAGCACGGGCACGTGGAACAGGTCGCACAGGTCGAGCATCCGGCGGAGCTTGTCGCAGCCATCCGCGGTGAGCGCCCCACCGTTGACGTGGCGGCTGTCCGAGGCGATGACCCCGACCGGGTGGCCGTCGAACCGGGCGAACCCGGTGACCTGATCGGTTCCCCAGTGCGGACCGATCTCGAAGAACGAGTCCCGATCGGCGAGCAGGGTGATCAGCCGACGGATGTCGAACGTCGTCGTCCGCTTGCGGGGGATGATGCCGAACAGCTCCTCCTCCCGGCGGTCCGGAGCGTCGTCAGGCTGCGACGGCAGGACCGGCGGCGCTTCGAACACGCTCGAGGGAAGGTAGGAGAGGAACCGGCGGGTCATCTCCACCGCCTCCTCCTCGGATTCGGCGAGGTTGTCGACCGAGCCGTTCCGGCAGTGGATCTGCCAACCGCCGAGGTCCTCCTTCGTGACCTCGTAGCCGACGGCGTGCGCGACGACCGGCGGCCCGGCCACGAAGAGCTGGGCGATGTCTCGCACCATCACAGAGAAGTGGCCGAGGACGGCCTTGGCCGCGCCGATGCCGACCACCGACCCGAGGAGCAGGTTCACGACGGGGACGTTGGCGAGCTGTTCGGCGTATGGCGTGCTGCCGAGGTGCGCGGGGAGGAAGGAACCACCGCCGCCGGAGACCCTCGGTCGTCCTGCCGTGATCGCCCCCGAGCTCTCCTTCGCCGTCGACTCCGCCGACGTCCGCTGCTCGGGGACCATGGCCGCCACGCTGCCGCCACCCGAGGACCCGTCGAGGAGACGAACCGACGGGACCTTCAGCTCGAGCGACAGGCGGTCGAGGTGCAGGCTCTTCGCGCCGATCGCGCCGTCGGCGTGCCCGCCGCGGGAGGTGAAGTCGTCGGCGCACACCACCGCGGTCCGCCCGTCGATCGCGCCCCAGCCACCGACGTGATTCGCCGGTGTGAACGCGGCGACTCGGCCCTCGTCGTCGTAGGACGCGAACCCGGCCAGGCTGCCGACCTCGTTGAAGCTGCCGGCGTCGAGGAGCAGCGAGATCCGCTCCCGACAGGTGAGCTTGCCCCGGCTCCGCTGTCGCACCACACCTGGGTCGGTGGAGTTGGCTGCGAAGCGCGCCGCGGCCATCGACTGCAGGGTGCGCACCTCCTCGAGCATCGGGGCCCAACCGTCGTCGCTGGTCGCCGCGGTGCCGATCGCACCGGCTGCGGAAGGGTCGATGCCGACGACGACCTGGCCGGTCCGGACGGGGTCACCCGGGGCGAGGTCGGCGAGCGCCTGGACGACGCCAGCGACCGGCGCGGTCACGTGGGTCTCCATCTTCATGGCGTTGACGACGAGCACGGCCTGGCCGGCGGCCACCGCATCGCCGACGGCCACTCGGACCTCGACGACGGTGGCGTCGAGCGGCACGGTCACCCCGGTGCAGCCCTCGGGGACGTCGAGCGCCGGAACGGGCGCGGAGGGGGACGGCGCGGAGGCTCCGGCCGGTGCGGCAGCCTCGTCGAGCAGGGAACGGAGCGGGCTGGCGGTCGAGCCGCCGATCGGGTCCGCGAGCGTGGGATCTTCGTCGAGCAAGGTCGTCCTGGCGTCGCCGGCGACGACGGTCGGGGCAGTCACGAGCGCACGGAGTTGCCCGAGGTTCGTCGGCAGGCCGGCGATCTGGAAGTCTGCGAGCGCCCGGTCGGCGCGGGCGAGCGCCGATGCGAGGGACCCTTCGGAGCCGCTCGCCGTGACCACCTTCGCGAGCAGCGGGTCGAACTGCGGCGGCGGGGCGTATCCGGCGTACCCGCTTCCGTCGACCCGCACCGCGGGTCCGGACGGCTCCTTGTACGCGGTGATCGTTCCCGCACCGCGGGCGACGACCCGGGCCTGGACGGCGAACCGGTTCGGCGCAGGCGGCGGACCGTCACCGAGCCCGAGGTCGTCGAGCGTGGCACCGCCGGCGACCCGGAACTGGAGCTCCACGAGGTCGAGGCCGGTGACGACCTCGGTGATGGTGTGCTCCACCTGGATGCGTGGGTTGCACTCGATGAACACGTGGTCGCCGGTCTCGGGAACGACGAGGAACTCGACCGTTCCCGCGTTGCGGTAATCGGCGGCACGGACGAGCGCCACGGCGTCGGCGTGGAGTCGGTCGCGCAACACGCCCGGCAGGTTCGGTGCCGGTGCGATCTCGACGACCTTCTGGTTGCGCTGCTGGACGGAGCAGTCACGCTCGTGGAGGTGGGTGACCGCGCCGGTGGCGTCGGCGAGGACCTGGACCTCGATGTGTCGGGGTCGGTCGAGGAGACGCTCGATGAACACCGCGCCGTTGCCGAACGCCGCCTCCGCCTCGCTGCGGCATCGCTCGAACGCCTCGGGCAGATCGTCTGCTGCGCGGACCGCCCGCATCCCTCGCCCGCCACCGCCGGCGGCGGCCTTGAGCATCACCGGGTAGCCGATGCTCGCAGCGACCCGCTCCGCTTCGGTGACGTCGGCGACCGGTGCGTCGGAGCCGTCGAGGACGGGGATGCCGAGCGATGAGGCGAGTGCCCGTGCGGCGACCTTGTCGCCGAAGAGTTCGAGGGCTTCCGGCGACGGCCCGACGAAGGTGATCCCCGCCGCGGCGCAGGCGCGAGCGAATGCAGCGTTCTCCGCGAGGAAGCCGTAGCCCGGGTGCACGGCGTCGCAGCCCTCGTCGCGGCCGACACGCACGATCGTGTCGATGTCGAGGTACGCCGCGACCGGGTCGGTGCCCGCCGGTAGTGCGACCGCACGGGTGACGGCTCGCGTGTGGAGCGACCGGGAGTCGACCGGTGCGTACACGCCGATCGACTCCATGCCGAGCGCGGCGGCCGCCTCGGCGATGCGGACGGCGATCTCGCCACGGTTGGCGATCAGCACACGGCGATGCACGGACATCACGACCCCCTCGTGCCGGGACGGTTCGCCTACCGGCGGAGCGAGCCTGCCGCGCCGAGCGCGGCCCTGTCCACCGTCGCGCCGGTCAGCCGGTGTACGCAGGCGGGATCACGGTCGACCCGCCGCCGCCACCGTCTCCGCCGCCCGAGCTCCGGGTCGAGGGGTCGATCGGGAACGAGAACGGGGTCACCGACGCCCGCCACCACACGTTCGTGTGACGGTGCTGGCCCCCGGCCATGCAGAAGCCGTCCGAGCGGCACGAGAGGGCGGCGGGTCGAGAGTCGAACGCGTTCGGCGCGTCGACGAGGACGTAGGACGGGGAGATGGTCCACGTGCCGTTCTCACGTGTGGCGAGGTACATGTTGGCCGCGATGCCGCCTGCGGCGTCGTCGGCGACGCCCGCCACCGCACAGCTGTTCATCGTCGGGCACTCGATCTCGGTCAGGTAGTTGCCGTTCGCTCCCTTGTCGAGGTTCACCACCGTCGGGGTGCCGTCGACGAACTCCACGACGACGGCGTGGGCGTTCGAACCGGTCCAGCCCGCCAGGTAGCAGATCCCCGCGACGGGGCAGCTCACGTCGGCGACGCCGATCGCCGCACCGGCGTCGTCGAAGGAGATCGGCGAACCGCTCCAGGCGCCGTCTGCGTACACGAGCGCGAAGCTGCGGGACGTCGGCGCAGAAGATGCCGTGTAGGACCCGGCTGCGAGGCAGTAGCCGTCGACCGTGCAGTTGACGACGATCGATTTCCCATCGGTCAGGTCCGGGAGCGGCGCGGCGGCGGTGGTCCACGTCCACGTGCCCGACGACAGTGTTCCCATCGAGATGATCGGATAGCGGAGGCTCCCGCTGTAGGCGACCCCGACGGCGATGCAGGTGGTCGTCGACGGGCACGCCAGCGTCTCCAGCCGATCGCCGGTGAACCAGAGGCCGTTGCTGCTCGTCGATGCAGGTGGGACGACCTGCTGCGTCGACCACGTTCCTGCGACCTTGGTGACGACGAAGGGGACGAAGCGGTCGTCGCTCAACCGCCGGTAGCTGCCGACCGCGAGGCAGCTGTCGATGTCGAAGCACGAGATGTCGAGCAATCGTGCGTCGCCGACACTGGTCTTGATGTCGGGAGGGGTCAACGAGACCGGGCTCCAGGTCCCGTTCTCCAGCTCGAGGAGGTAGGGGAGGCCAGAGGTGCTCGACGGTTCTCCCCATCCCACGGCGATGCACCGCACCGATGTCGAGCAGAAGACGTCGTTCAGGTTGTGCCGACCACCGAACGCGTCGGCGTACGACGCCACGTGGGTGGTCCCGTCGCTGGTGATGACGAGCGGCCGCTGGGTCCCTTCGTTCGTCCCGACCGCGACGCAACCTGCAGGGGCCGCCCCGACGGCGGGCACGCAGCTGACGCTGACCGTGTTCCCGTCGTGGCCGACGCCGCCGACGGTGAAGGACTCGGTGGTCCCGACCGTGAGCGCTCCGACCGCACCCGGTGGAACTGCGACCAGGGAACCGATGAGGGTGAGCGCCGCCGAGATCGCTCGAAGGGTCCTGCGTCGCTGGGGCACGTGTTTCGATGGTAGCGCGTAATGGTCCGGGGCTGCGACTGCCGGGATGGACACGCCGGTAGCGTGCGCCGCATGTCCGTTCCCGCCACCATGCGTCAACTCCGCTCGCTCGTTACCCCGGAGGGCCGGATCGAGGTCCGTCTCGTGGAGGTCCCCGTGCCGGTCCCGGGCCCGGACGAGGTGCTGTTCCGGGTCGAGGCGACCCCGATCAACCCCTCCGATCTCGGCACCCTCTTCGGCGCCGCCGATCTCGACGACCTACGGGTCGACGGTCCCGATGCGGTGAGCGCGCCGGTCACGCCGGCGGGGATGACGGCGATGGCGCAGCGGGTCGGCTCCTCCCTCGTGGTGGGCAACGAAGGCGCCGGCACGGTGGTCGCAGCCGGCTCGTCCGCCCGGGCCCAGGCGCTGCTCGGTCGCACGGTCGCCGCGTTCGGCGGCGGCATGTACGCCGAGTACCGGTGCGTTCCAGTCGACGCCTGCCTCGAACTGCCCACGGGCACACCGGCACGCGACGGGGCGTCGTGCTTCGTGAACCCGCTGACGGCACTCGGCATGGTCGAGACCATGCGACTCGAGGGCCACACCGGCCTCGTGCACACGGCGGCCGCGTCGAACCTGGGGCGGATGCTCGTCCGCATCTGCGCTGCGGACAGGGTCCCCCTCGTCAACGTGGTCCGGTCGGCGGACCAGGTCGCCGAGCTCCGAGCGATCGGCGCGACGCACGTGTGCGACACCTCGGCACCGACCTACGTCGAGGACCTCACGTCGGCGCTCGTCGAGACCGGCGCGACGATCGCGTTCGACGCGATCGGTGGCGGTCGCGGTGCGGCACGGATCCTCGGCTGCATGGAGGCGGCAGTGCTCGCCCGAGGGGACGGCGCCTTCGAACGGTACGGGTCGACCGTGCACAAGCAGGTGTACCTCTACGGCAACCTCGACCCGGCGCCGACGGAGGTGCCACGGAGCTTCGGCATGGCGTGGGGAATGGGCGGCTGGTTGCTCATGCCGTTCCTCGACCGCGTCGGTCCGAGCGTCGCCGCGACGCTGCGCGCGCGGGTCGTCGCCGAGCTCACGACGACGTTCCACAGCGACTACCTGGCGACCGTCACGCTCGCCGGGATGCTCGACCCCGCTGCAATCGACGGTTACCGGCGTCGCAGCACGGGGGCGAAGTACCTCGTGGAGCCCGCAGGGGCCTGATCGGTCAGACCCTGCGAGCGATGAAGACCGGGATCTCCCGGTCGGTCTTCTCCTGGTACTCCGCGTACGGCGGGTAGTCCCGAACCGCACGCTCCCACCAGGCAGCCCGCTCCGCGCCGGTCACGACGCGAACCTCGGCGTCGAAGGGTGCGGGCCCGTCCTGGATCATCACCCGAGGGTCGGCGACGAGGTTGTGGTACCAGGCCGGGTGCTCCGGGGCACCGCCCTTCGAGGCGATCACGGCGTACTCGCCATCTTGCTCGACCCGCATCAGCGGCACCTTGCGGACCTTGCCGGAGCGGTGCCCGACGGTCGTCATCACGATGATCGGCATCCCCGAGTCGCGCAGCGTGTTGCCTCGCGTCCCCCCGGACGACTCGTACTCCTCAACCTGCTCGCGCACCCATCCCCAGGTGCTCGGCTCGTATTCCCCGTCGATCGGCATGCGCCGGACCCTAGCGGAGCATCACATCTTGTGGATGACCTCGCGGGCGAGCCGCTCGGCGTACGCGTCCGCGTGGTCGATCGCAGGCAGCACGACGATCTGGTCGATGCCCGCGGCGTGCATCCGGTGGAGCTGTTCGACGCACTCCTCCGGCCGACCGATGATCGTCGTCGCCCGGACGAGGTTCTCCGTCAGCAGCGACCGCTCCTCGTCGAGGAGGTAGGTGCAGTGCCCCTCGTGGATGCGGATGTGGCGGATGTGCTCGGGCGTCCGTTCGATCATCGCCGTGTACTCGTCCCACACGTCGAGGAGGTGCCGCGGTGGTTCGCGGTCGTACTGGCGGACCGTGTCGAACAGGTAGTGCATCGAGGAGACGATGAACGGGCCGTGCTCGGCGATGACCCGGTCCGACAGCACGTCCTCGCCCTTGTCGAGCATCACGACGTTCAGCAGGTTCACGACCGGGAACGACGGCGCGTCGACGTCGACGTCGTTGCGGCCGGCGTCGGTGGCGGCGCGGCGCACGGTCTCCTTCGAGCGGGCGATCGACCGCTCCTCGAGCGGCATCGAGACGAACAGTCCGTCGCCGTAGGTGCCGGCGAGCGCCTGGGCCTTCGGCCCGAAGCCGGACACGATGATCGGGATCGGCTGCTCGATGTTCACGAACCCGCGATCGGCCATGAGAAGCCGGATCGGCGCCGTCACCCCACGGAACGTGTACTCGACCTCTTCGCCGGCGAGCAGGCCGCGGATCGCCCGGATCTCGTCGCCGTACTTCTTGATCGGCAACGGCTTGAGGTTCATGAACCGGTACGCCGAGTTCCCCGACCCGATACCGAGGCTGACCCGGCCCGGCGCGAGGGTGGCGACGCTCGCGATCGAGTGGGCGATCACCGGCGCTGCACGAGTCCCGGCGACGGCCACACCCGTGGCGAGCTTGATCCGGCTCGTGCGCTCGGCGGCGAGCGCGAGATAGGCGTAGCAATCGCCCCAGATCATCTGGGAGTCGGGCACCCACAACATGTCGTAGCCGAGGTCCTCGCAGCGCTTCGCCATGTCGGCGTCCGCAAGCTTCGTCGTCACACACATCCCGAACTGCACGGCCGGGACGCTACCCGGTGCCCCGCCGCCACGCAGGGGGTGTGCCGTGGCACGATGGTGCATGGCCCGTGACGACGTCTACGAACTGATGAGCACGCTGCGGGCGGTGCGCCGCCTCCGGCCGGACCCGATCCCGGACGACGTGCTGCACCGGGTGCTGCAGGCTGCCGCCTGGGCACCGACGGGCGGCAACATGCAGCCCTGGCGCGTCATCGTCGTTCGCAGCGCCGAACGCAAGGCGGCGCTCGCCGACATCTACGGCCCGGAGTGGGCGAAGTACGTGGAGTTCTCACGTCGCCGCTACGAGGCGATGGCTGCGGATGACGAGGCGAAGGAGAAGCTCCATCGCACGCTCGCCGCGGGCGACCACCTCGCCGACCACCTCGCCGAGGCACCGGTGATCCTCATGTTCGTCGCTGACCCGCGCATGATGGCGATCACCGACAAGAACCTCGACCGGATCAGCATGGTCGGGGGCGGTTCGGTGTACACGGCCGTGCAGAACACGATGCTCGCATGCCGGGCCGAAGGTCTCGGCTGCACCCTCACGACGCTGCACTGCATCCGGGAACCCGAGGTCAAGGCGGCGCTCGACATCCCGGCGGAGTGGGCGACGCTCGCCATGATCCCGATCGGGTACCCGGTCGGCAAGGGGCACGGGCCCATCAGCCGCCAGCCGGTCGAGGCGCTCGCGTTCGACGACACGTTCGGCGCGCCCTGGTCGGGCTGATCGCGCCCAGGTCGCGGCGTCAGGCGCCGCGACGCTCCTCCGCAGCAGCGGCGATGCCGAGAACGACACGGGCCATGTTGGCGGCGTGCTCGTCGACACGCCGTTCGAGAACCGTGTGCTCCTTGTCGGGGAACCGTTCGAGCGCGGCCGTGAGCCCCGACGGCCCCGGTCCGAGGACGAGGCTGTGGCGGAGGCGGGTCGACGTCGGGTCGACGGCGATGGTCTCGAGCGTCCACCTCGCGCCGGGATGCGCGGGATCCGAGGTCGCCCAGCCGAACACGGCTTCCGGCTCGAAGCGGTCGACGAAGCACGGGACGTCCCAGGTGCCGATGGCGGGATGCGTGTTCGTTCCGATGAAGCGGGCGCCGTGACCCGGGCCGTCGCCATCCACCCAACGCGCGCCGAGGAACTCCTCGGAGTGGCGGGCACCGAAGGAGATGTCGGTGACGAGTGCCCACACGTCCTCGAGCGGGGCGGCGACCGTGACCTCGACCGCGACGCCGACGCCGTCATCGAATCGGAGCGGCCCCGAGCCGCGCTGTCGTAGCCGTTCGACCGTGACCTCGGGTTCCATCCCCGTGACGGTAGCGGGCCTCGAGCGGCGCATTGGTAGGGTCCGAGCGGCAGCGACCCGGGGGTGGGTGTGGAGCAGCACGAGGTCGAACGGATCGTTGCGGCGCGTGGGCGGGCGGCTGACGAGGCGCGCCCGCAGGCCCTCGCCGCCGTCCGCGACGCCGGTGCGCTGAGCGCACGCGAGCGGCTCGCCGCCCTGTTCGATGACGGTGTCGAGGCCCTCGAGTACGGGATCCTGGCGGCGACTGCGGTCGACGGGGTCGCCGATGCGCCGGCCGACGGTCTCATCGGGGCGCTCGGTCGGGTGCACGGTGCGCCCGTCGTCGCCGCCGCCTACGACCGCACCGTGCTCGACGGCACGCAGAGCGACCGGAACCAGCGCAAGCTCGCCCGCCTCGTGACCCTCGCGACGATGCGGCGCCTGCCGCTCGTCTGCTTCGTCGAAGGGGACGGTGCGCGCCCCGGCGACCCGCTCCCGCCACCGCCCGTGGTCATCGGACCTCGCGCCCGGTGGGACGTCTATGACGGCCTCGCGGAGATGAACGGGCTCGTGCCGACCGTCGCGGTGGTCACCGGACGCGTGCTCGACGGGAACGCCGGCATCGCGTTCCTCGCCGACTGCGTGATCGCCGTGCGGGGCGCCGAGTTCGGCAGTCGCGACCGCGCGACCGGCGCAGTGGTCACCCGAGGGGTGGAGGTCGACGCCGCCGACGGCCATGTCGACCTGCTCGCGGAGGACGAGGACGAGGCGATCGCAGCGGTCCGGCGGTATCTCGCCCAGGTCCTCCTGCGGTCGGCGCCCTGGGAGCAGGACCCCGGCTACGAGGCGATCGGCGAGGTGATCCCCGACAACCGCCGACGCGCCTACGACATGCGCCGCATCGTGCGGGCGTTCGCCGACCGGGACAGCATCTTCGAACTCGGCGCGGGGTGGGCGACGTCGATGATCACGGCGTTCGCCCGCATCGAGGGCCGACCCATCGGGATCTTCGCCAACCAGCCGCTCTCGCCCCTCGCCGGTGCGATCGACGCCGCGGCTGCCGACAAGGCGGCCCGGTTCATCGAGCTGTGCGACGCCTACGAGCTGCCGCTCGTCTCCTTCATCGACAACCCCGGGTACATGGTCGGCCCGCAGGCCGAACGGGACGGCATCGCCCGTCACCATGCCCGGCCCCTCGCGGCGCTGCAGCACCGCACGGTTCCGCTGTGCTCGGTGCAGTTGCGCAAGGCGTACGGGCTCGGCCCGTATGCGATGTCCGGCTACGGGACCTCCCGGATCCAGCCGGAGTTGCGCCTCGCCTGGCCGTCGGTCGAATCCGGCGGGATGTCCCTCGAAGGCGCAGCGTTCCTCGTGAAACGCAAGGAGATCCAGGCGGCCTCGACGCCCGAGGAAGCCCGGGCGATCCGCGACCACTACGCCGAGACGATGCGCGACGCGACGACGGGGTTGCGCGCCGGGCAGTCGTACTCCTTCGACGACGTGGTCCTGCCCGCCGAGACCCGTCGCCGCATCGCCGACGTGCTGGCGGCGGTCCCGACCCCGATCCCGACCGTGAAGAAGCACACGGTCGATCTGCGCTGAGGAGGAGGCGAACGTGGACCAGCGACGCATCGACGCCCTCCGCGCTGCACGGGAGGGACAACTCGACCGGGCCCGGCCCGAGGTGGTCGGGCGCGTGCACGCCGGGGGGCGTCTCACCGCCCGGGAGCGTGTGGAGGCCCTCCTCGATGCCGGCTCCGCCGTCGAGTACGGCGGGATCGCCGCGAGGACGGCGGAGGGCGACTGGATCGCCGAGGCCGGAGGGGTCGACTTCGTCGGAACGGTCGGCGGCCGGACGGTCATCGCGTCGTCGACGGACGCCACGGACAAGGGCGGCGGCTACGGCGCCGGGCGCCTGCCCCGCCTGTTTGCTCTCGCCGACCAGTACGGGTGGCCGATGGTCCTCTTCGTCGATGGCGGCGGCAGCCGGGCACGGCACCCGCGCGTCGGACTCGGCCACATCGAGACGACGGGGGCCATCGGCCCGTTCAACCTCTTCGACGGGATCTCCGAGCTGTCGGGTCGGGTGCCGACCGTCGCGATCGTCTCCGGCCCGGCGTTCGCCGGCCACGCCAGCCTCGCCGGGTTCTCCGACGTCGTGATCACGACCCCCGGCTCGGCGATCGGGATGGGCGGGCCGCCGATGGTGGAGGCCGCGCTCGGCAAGAAGCTCACCCCGAACGAGCTCGCCGGGGTCGAGATGCACGACCTCACCGGCGGGATCGACCTCCTCGTCGCCGACGAATCGGCGGCGATCGACGTCGCCCGCCGCTACCTCGCCTTCCTCGGCGACGAGCCGGCCGGCGTCGCATCAGCGTCGGCCGATCGGATCGCCGCGCTCGTACCCGACGAGGGCCCCTACGACGTGCAGTCGGTGATCGAGGCGCTCGTCGACGTGGACAGCGTGCTCGAACTGCGTCGCAACTTCGCCCGATCGGTGGTCACGGTGCTCGCCCGCATCGACGGCAGGACGGTCGGCGTCGTGGCGAGTCAACCGCTCGTCGACGACGGCGCCATCGACGAGGCGGCAGCGACGAAGGTCGGCCGGTTCGTGGAGCTCTGCGACGCTTACGACTACCCGCTCGTCGCGCTCGTGGACACGCCCGGCTGTGTGATCCGCCGGGCCGACCCCAACGGCGGAGCGGACAGCCTCGAGCCCGGGATCACTCGCTGGCACACCCGCGTGCTCCTCGCGCACCACCACCGGACCGTTCCGGTGGTCAGCGTTCGGCTGCGCCGGGGGCGGGGGCTCGGTGCCGCGGTGCTCGGCGGCCTGCACAACGGACGGACGATCTCGCTCGCCGCCTACGGCTGGCCGACGGTGGAGGTGGGTCGCCCGGACGGGTTCGGGGTCGTCTACGACCACAACGTGTTCGACGACGTCATCGACCCGGCGGAGACCCGGGCGCGC
>Ga0169931_10000228_pt1 | contig 89501 bp, 64 predicted proteins | sample Kivu_15m_20L_FD_129675 | JGI IMG/M metagenome (GOLD analysis project Ga0169931, IMG submission 129675) | Freshwater microbial communities from Lake Kivu, Western Province, Rwanda to study Microbial Dark Matter (Phase II) - Kivu_15m_20L... | ecosystem: Environmental > Aquatic > Freshwater > Lake...
AGCAACCCGCACAGAAAACCGTCCAAACGGGACTCCACGCCCGCCAGTTCCTTCGCGGTCATGCAGGACAGTTTGGCACTGGCCGCCAGCTGAATCAAGACTACTTAACCTAGTATTACTAGGAGGGCGTTGAAGTTGGCGTCCGAGTCAACGAGCCAGATGGTCTCGCCATCCTTGTCGAGCTTGAAGCTGGCGTGAAGGCCGCCGGTGGTCACGGAGCTGTCTTCGTCCAGCCAGACCAAAAGGTAGCCGTGGGCCGGGATCTTCGCGCCCTCCGGGAACTGCCATTTCCGGGGCTTGCCGGCCTCGTCGCTCAGGTAGCGGCCGGCGAGGTCCACCTCTTCGGCCGTCAGGTTCCGCAGTTCGACGTAGTCCTCGAACTCTCCCTGGGGATCCGCGACCGTGACGGTATTGCTGGCGAGCAGTTCATTGATGACCACGGGGGAGGTTCCGCCGGCGGATGTGGTCACGCGGTAGGTGAGCGCCTCGCGTTCGCAGCGGGCGGGGAAGAACCGCGATGTCTTCGCGGCGTTCGCCGAACGGGCTTCCACGTAGTAGCGGACCTTGGTGCCGGCGACGAAGCTGCCAGTGGTGCCGCCGTAGAGGCCGTCTCCGGCGGCGCCATCGCCGTGCGCGCCGTCATCGAACATCTGGGTGCGGGCAAAGCGGCCGTAGTTCGCACCGCGCCAGTAGAGCCATACGGAACTGATGCCCTCACCGAGGTATTCGGTGACGCGGGCAGTGATCGTGGCCCCGGTGCCGGCGGCGGGTGCAGCAGGCGTGGAGACCTCGGTGATCGCGGGGGCGACCGGTTTCAATTCGGCGTGGTTGGTCAGGAACTTGTAGCGGTTGGTCACGAAGCTCTTGAGCGCGGTGACCGCGGTGTTGTAACCGGCCACGCTGAAGCTCTTCTTGGGATCGGCGGCGATCGCCGCGCCGCTGAGGTTGGTTAACTGGTTGACCAGCGGGGTCATGTGGTCGGGATGAAACGATTCCGCCAGCACAGTGCGCATGTGGGCAAGGTAACGCTGCTTCAGCTCGGCGTTGGCGATGAACTGGCGGATAACCGGCCGGTTGGTGCCGGTGGAACCCTGAAGGGGCGTCATGCTGACGTCGGCGGTGACGAAGGCCTCGTTGCCATCGTGTTCGACCGGGTGGATGCGGCCGCTCTCCTCCTCATAATAGAAGGCGTAGTCCGCGCCCTTGTTCCAGTAGCTGTCGTCGTCGGTGAAGAGGTTCTCCAGCGCGAGGAACCAGCACCAGGAATCGGTCGCCAGCACGCCGTCCACCTTGTCGTAGAACTCCTCGGTAGCCGGGGACGTGAAGTGGAGCGTGAAGATGGCGTTCGTAAGCCGCAGCCAGGCGCGGTTGGTGTCGGACGTGTGGCGCAGCTCGTAGTTGGACCGGTAGCTCGAGAGGTTCGGTCCGACGTAGGTCAGCGCGGAGCCGGCTCCCGAGAATCCGCCCCCGCCTCCGCCGCCCCCACCGGCCGGGGCGTTGGGCGCGCGCCAACGGTCGCCGTCGGCGCTGGGGAACCAGTCCTTCATGAGGTCGCTGTCGCCGTTCTGCGCGAGCGAGTAAACGCCCCAGTTGGCGCCATTGATGTAGAGCTGCGCCAGCGCGGCCTTGGGCGCCGGCGTGTAGCGCGACATCACGGTGAAGTAGATCGGCTCGCGGGCGATGGTGTTGTCGCCGGCGGAGTTGTTCAGGTTGAAGGTCTCGTAGCCGAGGACTTCGGTGGCATCGTTGGTGTAGTTGACCGTGATGTTCACCGACTTCTTGGTGCCGCCCATCGTGAAGGAGGTGTTGCCCTTGTAACGGGAGCCAACTCCGGTGAGGGACACGCCGTTGTCCATCGTCAGGGAACTCAGCACATCCTTGCCCGATGTGCGTGCCGAGGTGAGCCGGGTCGCCCAGTCGGTAAAGGAGAAGTTGAGATGGAAGGTCCGGAGCAGCGAGGGGTCATACAACCCCTCGGTGCGGACCGCCCGGTAGAAGCCCGCCTGCGGTTCCAAGCCGATGAGTTCCTTGGCCGGGGCGTTGGTTTCGTCGCCGGCGACCAGCGTGGTAAGCGCGGCTTCATTGGTCCAAGTCAGCAGGTCGGGCGAACGCTGGATGCGCCAGTCGTTGTCGGGGTCGCCCAGCACGCGAATATGGGGAACGGCACCGTCGGTGAGCAGTTGCACGTCGGCGGCTCGGGTGAGCAGGGGCATAGCAACGGCTGCTCCCACAAGGGCAACGAATCGGATCATGACAAGGACAGAGTTGGATAGAGCAGTCCCGGCGGGCGCAGTCCGCAGGCGAGGCGGCTGGATGAATTACAAGTGCAGCGTGTTTTTGGATGGCTTGTGCATGGCCGCGTAGCTGCCAGAACTAGTTCGCGGCGGCCGGCTGATATGATCGCAGGTAGGCGCGCCGCTGGTCCGCGAAGTTCTTCAGGCCCATCGCGCCGCCACCGAACGGGCCGAAGCCGGTGCCCGCCACGTCTTCGGCAACGCTCTTCTCGAAGGCCTCCGTCGAATCCAGCTTGCGGGTGTCCGCCTTCACTTCGGCGGCGATCAGGTCGTGCAGCTTTTGGGCGAGCGGCCCCAACTTCTCCCAGTCGAGCCATTTGTCGGCGATGTCGCGGCAATGGGTGAGATAACGTTCCCGCAGGGCGGGCACCGCCAGCAATTTCGAGAGCAGGGGCTTGGAGGCGTCCTTGGCCGCCAGAAGAGGATCGAGCTTCACGCCCTCCACGCGGGCGCCACCACCGCCGCCCGGACCGCCCTGGGGCCCACCGGGTCCACCGGGTCCACCGGGTCCACCGGGTCCACCGGGTCCACCGGGTCCACCGGGTCCACCGGGTCCACCGAATCCGCCCGGACCGTTTGGACCACCAGGACCGCCCTGAGGCCCACCGGGTCCGCCGGGTCCGCGCCGTCCGCCGCCACCCCCGAAGCCCGGTCCGCCGGGGCGGGCAAAGCATTCGTTCATGTCGTGTGGCACGAGGTGGAACTTTCCCGATTCGTCCTGATAGATCGCGTAGTCGCTGGTGCGGATCCAGTAACCGTCGTTGTTGACGAGCGTGTTCTCCAGCGCGAGGAACTTCAGCGCGCCCTCCACGTCGAGGATCGGCTTCAGCGCGACCTCGAGGCGGTCGGCCGGAGTCTCGTTGAGCACTTTCATCAGGTTGGCCAAGTCGGCCCAGACCTTGGGCGACTCCTTGGTCTTGAGGATGTAGATGTTCTCGTAGGCCTTCTGGTCGTCGCCGAGATAGGTGAAAGTCCCGCGGCCGCCGGGGCTGCCCTGGACCTTCCAGCGTGCACCCTTGGTCGAGCCGAAGAATTCCCGGGTGAACTCCTTGTTGAACTGCTGGACGCTCACGTAAATTCCCCAGCTCTCACCGTTGATCACCACCTGGACGAAGTTCGCCTTGGGCGCCGGCAGGTATTCGCGGGCGATGTGGCTGTAGAGCACGGTGCGCAGAAAGGACGGATCCTCGTGCGAATTCAGAAGGTTCAGGGTGCGGTAGCCGCCAACGCTCTGGTCCTTGTGGGTGAAGTCGATCGAGACGTTGAGGGAACGCTTCCGGCCCTCGCCCACGGTGAAGTAGGAGGACGCGCCGCGGAAATGCACGCCGACGCCTTCGTAGGTCTTGCCGTCCACGTTCAGTTTGGCCGGAACCTCGACGTCGGTGTTGTTGAAGTCGGCGAGCTCCTTTTCCCAGTCCGCGCTCTCAAACTCGAAGAACAGCGTCCGGACCGTGCCTTCGTCGTAGAACGGAACCGATGCCGCCACGGGTTTGATCTCGGTGGGTGAGACCTTGCGGCCAGGTTGCACCGCGGCGGGCGCTTCGCCGCCGCGCAGACCACGGGGTCCCCGTTGGCGAATGCGCCCCTCGGCCTTTTCCTTCGCCAAAAATTCCCGGGCTGCGTTGCGCTCCGCGGTGTTCAGCCGTTTGTCGCCGTCCTGGTCGAACTGCTTCACGAGCTTGGTGGCCGTCTGCATGCCGGGGCCGCCCGGGCCGCCGAAACCGCCACGCCCCCCCGGACCTCCCGGACCTCCAGGTCCAAAGGGCGGAGGACCGCCGGCGCCGGGAGGACCGCCAGGCGGGGGATTGTCGGCGGAGAAGGTGGCCGTGAGCGAAACGGCCGTTACCCAAGCGGTGAGCAGCAGGCGAAGGTTCATAGTCAGGGACTGGTTTCGGTTCTGTGACCGGCCCGGAGTCCTCGCGGTTTCCGAAGACTGGCCGGTGAAGAAAGGGAAACGAACCCCGATTAAGCCCGTATGAACTGCCCGCAGGAGATTTGTTAAGCCCGGGTAAATGGTTTCCGGACGGTTCCGGTCGGATCAGGAGACCGTCGGCTGGCGAACCGCAGCCATCCATTCGGCAACGGCCCGGCGGGTTTCCTCGCCGGTCTTGGCGCGGGGCACGGCGAATTTCGGCGTGAACCAAGGAAACGCCCCGATGAGATCGGAGGTCACGAGGATCTGCCCGTCGCAGTCCGGCCCGCTGCCAATGCCGATGGTCAGCATCCGGACACATTGGCCGGTGACCTCGCGGGCCACCGGTGGTGTGACGAGTTCCAGCACGCACGCGAACGCGCCCGCCGCCTCGAGCGCGGCGGCGTCCGCCAGTAGTCTTTGGCGGCCGGCATCGTCGCGGCCCTTGATGCGATATTTGCCGCCTTCCTCAAGGACATGCTGGGGCAGCATCCCGAGGTGGCCGCAGAAGGGGATGCCTGCCGCGAGGATGGCGTGGACTTGCGGGAGGATTTCCGCGCCGCCTTCGGCCTTCACGTAGTCGGCACCGGCTGCGAGAAGCCGGCGTGCGTTGGCCACGGCCAGTTCGGGTGTGTCGTAACTGCGGTAAGGCAGGTCGCCGCCGATCAGTCCGCGCGGTTGGGCGCGAGCCACGGCGCGGAGGTGATGCTCCATCTCCGCCATCGTGACATGGGTCGTGTCGGGATAACCGAGCACCACCATCCCGAGGGAATCGCCCACGAGCAGCAACGGCACCCCGGCCTCGTCGAGCAGGCGAGCCATGGGATAATCGTAAGCCGTGAGTGCCGGGATGCGCTCGCGGCCTTTGCGCGCGGCGAGTTGGGCGACGGAAATCTTGTCGGCGGTCACGGCCGCAACCTAGGCCCGGGACGAGCGCGAGGCCAGCGCCACGGCGGACGGCGGTCTGCCCGTTCCAAGCGGGTTTGATGTCCGCTCAACCGTGAGTTGGTAACCCCGCGACACGGGCCCGGCTTGCGGGGAAAGCCGCCCACAGCCCGAAGGCGAGCTTCGCCGGAAGGCTCCGGCAGTTGGCTTTACAGTTCCATCTTCCGCGGCATGTGGCCGGCGGGATCAGGTCGGCGCGCGACACTCGCATTGCGGGCGCGACCGTCGGCCCAACCCCGCAGGCGGCCGATCTGTTCATCCATCGTGCGGGCCAGCGGCACCGTTTCGCGGATCGCGCCCAGAACATGCTCGGTGGCGAGGTCGGTCCCGGCCGAGAAGGCTTCGTAGAGGGCGCTGTTGATGGCTTCCTCAATCTCCGCACCGCTGAATTCCTGCGCGGCAGCCGCCAGGGCTCTCAAGTCGAATCGGACTGGATCACGGCCGCGTTTGGCCAAATGGACAGCGAAAATTTCCGTCCGCTCCGTCTCGGAAGGCAGATCCACAAAGAAGATCTCGTCGAGCCGGCCCTTGCGCAGGAGTTCGGGTGGGAGCTGGGAAATGTCATTGGCCGTCGCCACGACGAACACCGGTGCGGACTTCTCGCTCAGCCACGTCAGGAACGTGCCGAACACGCGGGCGGTCGTGCCGCCGTCGCTGGCGCCGCTGCCCTGCGCTCCGGCGAAAGCCTTGTCGATCTCGTCCACCCACAGGATCGCCGGCGCCACCGACTCAGCGACGGCAATGGCCCGGCGGACGTTCTCCTCCGACGAACCGACCAGGCTGCCGAACATGCGGCCCATGTCGAAGCGCAACAGCGGCAGCCGCCACTGGCTGGCGACCGCCTTCGCGCACAGGCTTTTGCCGCAGCCCTGCACGCCGAGCAGCAGCACTCCCTTGGGCGCCGGCAGCCCGTAGGCCCGGGCCTCTGCAGTGAACGCCGCGGAACGCTTCACCAGCCAGTCCTTCAGGACCGCCATGCCACCGACGTTTCCGAAACTCTCGGCCGGCGCGCAGTATTCGAGCAGGCCGCTCTTGCGGATGATCTGCTGCTTTTCGGCGAAGACTTCGTCCACGTCCTCACCGTCGAGGCGGGCGTCCTTGACGATGATCTTGGCGAAGACGTTTTCCGCCTCGCCCAACGTGAGGCCCAGCGCCGCCTGCAGCAGCCGGTCGCGCCCGGCCTCGTCGAGCGCCAGGTCCACCTGCTTGAGCTCGCGCACGTCGGCGAGGATGCGGTCGAGCAGTTCGCCCAGTTCCTCGCGGGTCGGCAACGGCAGGTTGACGACAGTGATCTCCTTTTCGAGTTCCGGCGGAATCTCCAGCACGGGCGCCACGAGGATCAGCGTCTTGAAGCTGTTCTTCAGGTGCAGCGCGATGTCCTTCAGCCGGCGGATGACCGCGAAGTTGGACCGGGCGAGGAACGGATGAAGGTCCTTGAAGACGAAGATCGCTGGCTCCACTTGGTCGAGCACCAGTTCCAGCGCCGCCAGCGGATCCTTGGTTGCGGTGCCGCGCGATTTCTGGCTCTGCACGCTGGTGCCCGCCGCAACGACGCCGGTGGAACAGGACCACTCGAAGACCTTCTTGCCGCGGTGCCCGGCGATTTCCAGGACCACGGGAAGGACACGCAGCTCCTCGCTCGTCTGCACGTAGATGAGCGGGTAACGGGCGCGGATCAGCAGTTCGAGTTCGGCGGCGAAGGACATGGTGCGAGGGCGGTCGTTCCGGAATGTGGCCTCAATCCAGACCGGGCTGGAGCCATTTCGTTCTGTGAATGCGGCTCATTCCATTGTGGACGGAACTATCTGCGCCCGTTGCTGCTGTGCATGCCCGGAAGGCGGAGCGGCAGCTCCGCCCCACCAGGGTAGGGCTGCGCTGCTGCGCGGCCGCTCCCAGTGCGCGGCGCCGATTCACAGAACCATGATGAATCGTTGCGTCCCTCATTCCTTGGTCACGGCTTCGTCGAGATTCAGGATTGTGCTGCACACAAGGGTCCACGCCGCGTGCTCGGCTGGCTTTAGGTCCGGATGCCCGGGTGATTCCCCGGCGACCAGCAGTTGCCGCGCCGATTCCGGATCAGCCAAAAACCGTTGGTGATGGCGCTCCAGTCCGCGCAGGGCGATGGCGGATTCTGCGGGCTGCGGGGCGCGGCCCAGCACCCGGCGGTAAGCAAGGGCGAGGCGTTCGCCGTCGGAGGTTCCGGGCAGCATGATCCTCGCGGCCAGCGCCCGGGCGGCCTCGACGTAGGTGGTGTCGTTCAGCGTCAGCAGCGCGTGGAGCGGCACGTTGGTGCGCGGCGTCTTCACCGTGCAGGTCTGGCGATTCGCCACGTCGAAGAACATCGTGGGGCCGACGATGCGCCGCCAGAACACGTAGAGGCTGCGCCGATACAGCGCCGCTCCGTGATCCTGCTCGTAGCGCTTGTTGCCGAATGTGGCCTCCTCCCACACGCCGGCGGGCTGATACGGCTTCACCGGCGAGCCGCCCACCTCCGGGGCCAGCAGTCCCGACGCCGCGAGCGCCACATCGCGGATCATCCAGGAAGGCATTCGGAAGCGGGGACCGCGCGCGAGCAGTCGATTTTCCGGATCGCGCTCGAACCGTGCCTGCGTGACCTGCCACGATTGCCGGTAAGTCGCGCTCGTCACCAGGAGCCGCACCAGTCGCTTCACGTCCCACCCCGACGCGACGAACTCGGTGGCCAGCCAGTCGAGCAGTTCCGGATTCACCGGTTTTTCGCCCTGCACGCCGAAGTCCTCCGCCGTCTTCACCAGCCCGACGCCGAAGAACGATTGCCAGAATCGGTTCACGGTCACGCGGGCCGTGAGCGGGTTTTCCGTAGCCACCAACCACCGGGCCAGCGCCAGCCGGTCCGGATATGCCTCGCCGGATTTCCACGCGAGGCTGGCGGGAACGGTGGCGCTGACCTCGGCGCCGGGCTTCTGGTAGTCGCCGCGGCTCAGGATGAACGTGGCGCGCGGCTTCGCCATGTCCTCCATCACCATGACCCACGGGATGCTCCAGGCGGCCGAGTTGCGTGCATCGCGTGCCTGGCGAAGTCCGTTGAGGATTGTTTCGTGGGCCGGGTCCGTTTCCTTCCAGTGCGTCGCCAGCTTTTCGAGGCGGCCATTGTCGCGGTCCTTGGGCAGAACTTTCAGGTGGTCGAGAATCTCCTTGGGCAGGTCCTTCGCGGCCGCCGATTCGTCCACGGGCTTGCCGGTGTCACGGGCGAACTTGGCGGTTTCAAATTCATCCGCGGCCCGGATTGCCGCGGTGAGTTTCGCCTCCATCTCGTTGAGGCGCCGGGTCTGCTCCGGGGTCGGCACCGCGAGGTTGGGCGGGGTCTGAGGGTTGCCGCCGCTGCCGTCCACACTGGTGCGGTTGAAGAACGCCAGCAGACTGAAGTAATCGCGCTGGGTGTAGGGATCGTATTTGTGGTCGTGGCAACGGGTGCAGTTGAAGGTCGCGCCAAGCCAGACCGTGCCGACCGTCTCGGTCTGGTCGAAGAGGTAATCAATGCGGTTCTCCTCCGGGATGCGGCCGCCTTCGCCGTTGATCATGTGGTTGCGGAGGAAGGCCGTCGCAAGGCGCTGCTCGTGCGTCGCGCCCGGCAGGCGGTCTCCGGCCAACTGCCATACCGTGAACTGGTCGAAGGAGAGGTTGCGGTTGAAGGCGTTGACCACCCAGTCGCGCCAAGGCCACATCATGCGCTCGCTGTCGCCTTGGTAACCGTTGGAGTCCGCGTAACGGGCCGCCTCCATCCAGTCCCACGCCATGCGCTCCCCGAAACGCGGCGAGGCGAGCAGGCGAGCTACGAGACGCTCGTAGGCGGAGCGGCCCGATTGAATTTGGAAGGCAGGAAGGCCGGAACCGGAAGGGGAAGGGGAGCGGCTTGGGTTGGCCCGTTTTCCCGTCTTCCTGTTTTCCAGATTCTGCTCCTCCCTCCATTCGCGCTCAAACGCCGCCACTTCCTCGGGGGTGGGCGGCAGCCCGGTGAGATCCAGTGTCACGCGCCGGATCAGGGTGGCGGGCGGAGCTTCGGGAGCCGGCGTGAGACCGTCCTGCTTCAGCCGCGCCAGCACGAAGGCATCGATTGGGTTCCGAATTCCGGATTCCGGATTCCGAACTTCAGGCACGGCCGGACGCACGGGCGGTTCGTAGGCCCAGTGTTTGCCCCAGACCGCCCCCTCGTCAATCCAGCGCCGCAGCAGGTCCGCCTGGGCGGCGGTGAGTTTGCGGTTCGACTTCGGCGGCGGCATCACCTCGTCGGCATCCGCGGTCAGCACGCGCCGCAAAACTTCGCTGTGCGCACTGTCGCCGGGGATGATGGCCTTCGCGCCGCTCTTGCCGGCCCCCGTGGCGTGGTCGCGGAGATCCAGGCGCAGGCCGCCCTTGCGTCCGGTGTCCGCGGGGCCGTGACAGCCGAAGCAGTTGTCCGAGAGCAACGGCAGGATGTCCCGGGAAAAGCGAACCGCATCCGCCCGGGCCGGCGTTGTGCGGGACAGCGCGAACAAGATCGCGAGGCAGAGCGGGAGACTGTGGCGGCGGCGCTTCACGGGAACGGGTGGGAGGAAGATGCCCCGCCCGGTGGGACGGCTGCAACCCACCTTCACCTGAATGCGTCCGGGCGGCGAGGCCGGCCAGCAAAAACCCGTTGACCGGCCCCACCGCTCCTTTAGCGTCCGCGCCCGATGATTCCGTCAGATTTCCCCGTAGTAAGCGTAGTTCCGCCCGTGCGGGACTGACGCGGCTCCGGGAATTTCTGACGGCTTCCGGATCGCCCGCGGTCCCTACCGCGGGTTTTTGATTTTCCGGAAGCAGCAAGCGATGCGTGGGACGGGTTTCCGGGAGGTCAGGCAGACCCAACCAACCGTTTCACGCGCCAGAAGAAGAACATGCGCCACACCATCTCGGTCCTGGTCGAAAACAAGTTCGGCGTGCTCACGCGCGTCACCGGCCTTTTTTCCGGCCGCGGCTACAACATCGACTCGCTCAACGTTGCCCCCACCCACGACGCCTCGCTCTCGCGGATGACCATCGTCACCCGCGGCGACGCCTCCACGGTCGAGCAGATCGTCAAGCAACTCGACAAGCTGGTGGACACCGTAAAGGTCATCGATTACCGCCAAGGCGACTACATCGACCGCGAGCTGGTGCTGCTGAAGGTGAAGGCCGAGCCGCAGAACCGCGCCGAGATCTGCCAGATGGCGGAACTCTTCCGGGCCAAGGTCGTGGACGTGCAGCCGGGCAACCTCACCATCGAGATCACCGGGGCCGAGGGGAAGCTCGAGAAGTTCATCACGCTGATGAAGGACTTCGGCATCCTCGACCTGACCCGGACGGGTGTCGTCGCCCTGCCCCGCGCCTAACTTCCAATTCCGGCTCGCATGAATCCGTTTCGCGCCATACGCGCCGTCACACTCTCAGGCAGTTTTTTGGGCTGCCTAAGCGTGTTGACCGGGGCCGTGATGCTCACGCGCTTGGCTCAATCGGGTTCGGACAGTTCGTCCGTGTTGCGTCCGTTCGGACAAGCCTTCTTGTTCAGCGGATTGCTACAAGTCGCCTGCTGGTCGGTCACGTTCGTCGCCCTTCGAAAGCTGGCCGCGAAAGCCAAAGCTTAAGGCAATCCAACCTCCAGCCATTCATTCACCACTCCAGCGGGCACTTGCTTCCGACACCGCAATTCTGAATTCTTTCCCGTTCCGATTTATGGCAAAAGTCTATACCGACAAGGACGCCGACCTGAGCGTCTTCAAAGGCAAAACCCTCGCGGTCCTCGGCTTCGGCTCGCAGGGCCACGCCCACGCGCTGAACCTCAAGGAGTCCGGCGCCAACGTCATCATCGGCCTCTACGAAGGCTCGAAGTCCATCGCGGTCGCCCGCGAGAAGGGCTTTGAGGTCGTGCCCACCGCCGAGGCCGTGAAGCGCGCCGACGTGATCTTCGTGGCGTTGCCCGACACCAAGCAGCCCGCCTGCTACGAGAAGGACATCGCGCCCAACCTGACCAAGGGCAAGACCCTCCTCTTCAGCCACGGCTTCGCGATCCACTACAAGACGATCGTCCCGCCCAAGGACGTGGACGTGATCCTCGTCGCCCCCAAGGGCCCGGGCCACATCGTCCGCCGCCAGTTCACCGAAGGCAAAGGCGTGCCCGCCCTCATCGCCATCTACCAGAACGCCTCCAAGAAGGCCAAGAAGACGGCCCTTGCCTGGGCCAAGGGCGTTGGCGGCACCCGCGCGGGCGTCATCGAGACCACCTTCAAGGAAGAGACCGAGACCGACCTGTTCGGCGAGCAGACCGTCCTCTGCGGCGGCGCGAGCGCGCTGGTGCAGGCGGGCTTCGAGACGCTGGTCGAGGCCGGCTACTCCCCCGAGATGGCCTACTTCGAGTGCCTCCACGAGCTGAAGCTGATCGTGGACCTCATGAACGAGGCCGGCATCGCAGGCATGCGCTTCTCGATCTCCGAGACCGCCAAGTGGGGCGACGTGAAAGTCGGACCGAAGATCATCGACGCCTCCGTCAAGAAGCGCATGAAGGCCGCACTGAAGGACATCCAAACCGGCAAGTTCGCCAAGGAGTGGGTGGCCGAATACAAGGGCGGCTACAAGAAATACAACGCGCTGCTCAAGAAGGGCGAGCAGCACCCGATCGAGAAGACCGGAGCCAAGCTCCGCGCGCTCATGCCGTGGATGCAGAAGCGCGCAATCAAGGGCGCCCAGGCGGCCTACTGAGGTCCGTCCACAGGCTTTACCTTCGCAATTTCACCTGCAACCGCCGGAGCAACTGCTCCGGCGGCTCTCGTTTTCAGGGGGGTGGTTGGAATTGCCGGGCGAGACTTCCAGGGGCGACAGCGGGTGCTCCGTGCTGTAAACAGAACCGCAGATCATGAACCAAGAACCTTCCAACTCCCAGTCCAGCGACCTTTATGTGCCCCGCGTGGCGTTGCTGGCCCTCTATTTCGGCGTGTTCGGCGTGCACCGGTTCTACTCCCGGCGTCCCCTGCTGGGCGTGCTCCAGTTGCTGACCTTCGGCGGTTTCGGACTCTGGGTGCTGATTGACCTGGTGCTGCTGCTGGTCGGCGCGATGAAGGACGACCGCGGTCTGCCGATCACCCGCTGGAACTACGAGGCGTCCGCCAGCGAGAAGCGGCTGGCACCGGCTTTCCTGCTGAATTTCTTCTTCGGGTTCCTGGGCATCCACCGGTTCTACGTCGGCAAGATCGGCACCGGCCTGCTGCAATTGTTCACCCTCGGCGGCTTCGGCCTGTGGGCGCTGGTGGACCACTTCCTCCTCGTGTGGGGAGCCTTCACCGACAAGGCCGGGCACCGGATTACACAGTGGACGTGAGCCGCAGGGCTATTTCTTCTTCGCCTCGTTGGTCTTGAAGGCGGAGCGGAAGAGCCAGTGTTTGCGCAGCAGCGTTTCGATGGTGACCGACAGCGAACCGACGTCCCGGGTAAGCTGGTTGGCGTCGGCCAGCAGGTTGGTGTTCTGGCCCAGTTGCTGGTTCACGTTGGTCAGGGTGAGGCCGATGTCGCTCAGTCGCTGGTTGACGTTGCTCAGCGTGATGGCCAGCGGACCGCTGCCCGGGTTGAGATTTGACACCAGCAGGGTGACCTGGGTGTTCAGGTTGGTGGGCAGAATCAGCTCGCCGAGTCCGCCGGGCTTTGTCAGCGCCGGCTTGAACGCGGACACCAAGGCGGTTGCCTCGGAGATGGCGCCGTCCACCTTGGGCATGGTGGACGCCAGTTGTGCAGTGATGTTCGTGAGGTTGCCCAGCGCGATGTTGACTTGGTTGGTCATCGCGAATACGCCGGGCAGCGCGGCGTTCACTTGGTTGGCGATTTCGGTGAGACGCACCGGAAGAGGCTGCTCCTCTTCGGCGGTCAGATAGAACCCACTTGGCGCTTCCGCCTCGGTCAAGTAGTGGAAATTGGTTTTGACCGGCTTCCAGGCGTATTTTTCGGACAGCAGCCGGACAGGTTGGCCGGGCTTGGCGATGACCGTGACCTTGCCCGCACTTCCCCGGATGATCTCCAGCGAGCGGTCGCCCAAGAAACTGCCTGCCCCGAGTTTCACCCGGGAGTCGGTCCAGATGTAGCCGTGGTAAGGATCCCGGACGATGAACCCGACGAAGACGTTGTAGTTGTTCTCCCGGTGCCATTCGGACCAATCGGTGGTCTCGACTTTGGTGATCTCCCCCACCACGAATCCCTTCATCGTAACCGGTGACCCAACGCGAAGTCCCGTGGCGTCGCCGATCATGGTGTAATAAGGCACCTTGACCGTGAACCAGCCCCGTTCCTTGGCGATGTGGCGGATGTAGAAGCCGAAGGCCGTCACCAAAGCCAGCACCGTGGCGACCAGAAACAGGCCGACCAAGCGTTCGACCCGGCCCAGCCGGGTTCGCAACTGCGGGGTCAAATCTTGAAGCGCCATGCCCGGGACGATTACTTGGGAAAACAGGTTGCGGTGCAAGGACTGAGGCGATTCGGAATCCAAGATGCGATTGTGCGCCATGATGGCGCAATGTCTTGGTGCGAACTGGTGCGGTTGGGCTGCCACATGCCGATTCGGACCAAAGCGGCCAAATAATCCGTTGCCTCGTTCGGCACGGATATGGCTAAGTCGCCGACCTGTTCACGGTTACGAATTCCGGGTGGAAATCAGGCCGCGAATTTGCGCATGAAGCGTCGGCGAATGCAGGTTTTCTACTCCGGCCAGGTGCAGGGAGTGGGATTCCGCTACCAGACCCGGCAGGTGGCAGCCGGATTTGAGGTGACCGGCCGGGTTCGGAACCTGCCGGACGGCAGGGTGGACCTGCTGGCCGAAGGGGCTGAAGCGGAGTTGCGTGAGTTCCGGCTGGCTATCCGTGAATCGGGATTGGGGCCGCTGATCAAAAACGAAGACGAAATCTGGTCCGAAGCGAACGGTGAATTCCGCGGCTTCGTGATTGCGCCGTAAGGGAATGAACCGATACGCGATCATCGCTGACATCCACGCCAATTTGGACGCATTCCAAGCCGTGCTGGAGGACATCAAGCAGCAGAAGTGCACCCATGTGGTCTGTCTGGGTGACGTGGTCGGCTACGGTGCCAATCCCAAGGAATGCCTCGATATCGTCCGCGGCATGAACATCCCAGTCGTGAAGGGCAATCACGACGAATACGTCGGCAGCGACGATTCCCCGGATGGCTTCAACGACGCCGCGGCCGAAGCCGTGGCCTGGACCCGTGCCCAACTCACGGAGGAAGACCGCAAGTGGCTGCGTGACCTGAAGTATTTCCGGCTGGTGGCGAATTTTTCCATCGTCCACGCAACCTTGGATGCGCCGCAGCGCTGGGGTTACGTTTTTGAGAAACTGGAGGCGGCGGCCAGCTTCACCTACCAGAACACGCAAATCTGCTTCTTTGGTCACACCCATGTGCCGGTCGCGTTCATCCGTGACACTGGCGTGCGGGGCGGCACCTACTCGAAGTTCCGGGTGGAACCGGGCAAAAAGTATTTCGTGAACGTCGGCAGCGTCGGCCAGCCCCGTGATGGCAACGCGAAAGCGGCCTATGTCATCTACGACATGCCGGCCCAGACCATCGAACTGCGCCGGTTGGATTATGACATCGCGGCCGCGGCCAACAAGATCCTCGCTGCCGGCCTTCCGCAGCGTTTGGCCGAACGGCTTCACAAAGGCCGTTAAGCCGTTCCGGGCGGTTGCGGGCTAGCGCCGGTCACCGGCCGACTTCACAGCCTTGAACATCGCAAGGCAGCGTTCGCGCTGTTTGGCGTGGTCCACGATGGGAGCTGGATACTTCGTCCGGGCGAGCAGAAGCGGGTTCTCCCACGGCTGATGAACGAGATCATCCGGGACTTCCCGCAGTTCGGGAATCCAGCGCCGCACGAATGTCCCCTGCGGATCGAACTTCTCGCCCTGTGAAACCGGATTAAAAATCCGGAAATACGGCGCGGCATCCGTTCCGCAGCCGGCGCTCCACTGCCAGCCGCCATTGTTCGCCGCAACTTCGCCGTCCAGCAGCTGCTGCATGAAATAGCGCTCGCCGCGCTGCCAGGAGATCAGCAGGTCCTTGGTAAGGAACATCGCGACAATCATGCGCAGACGATTGTGCATCCAGCCGGTGGCGTTCAGGCACCGCATCGCGGCGTCCACAATCGGGTAGCCGGTCTGCCCGGCTCGCCACGCGTCAAACTGTGCGTCCGTGCCGGACCACTTCAGCGCGTCATACTCCGGCCGGAAACAGCGGTCGGCGACATGGGGGAAGTTCGCCAGGATTTGCTGGTAGAACTCTCGCCAGATCAGCTCCGTTTCCCAAACTTGGCAGGCCGCATCGCCCCGCGGCGGCGCAGTGTCCCGTGCGGCGAATAGCTTGGCCAAAACGGTCCGTGTGCCGACGGTGCCGAAGCGCAGATGGGGTGAAAGCTGCGAGGTGCCCGCCTCGTCCGCCGGAAAGTTGCGGGCGGAGTCGTATTGGTAAACCCGATCGTCGAGGAACCGCCGCAGCGCCTCGATCCCAGCGTGCTCGCCCGCGGGGGGCAACTGCTGCGTGAGCTTGTGGCCCAACGTTTCGCAGTTGTCCGGGAGGGGCAGGGAATGGGTCGCCTCGGGAGCCGGAGTCTTGGCCCTCCTCAGTTTGGGCACTGCTGGCGGCACGCCCTTTGCCCGCCAGGCCCGCGAGTAGGGGGTGAACACGGTGTAGGGCTCGCCCGCCTTCGTGAGGATCTCACGGTTCTCCCAGATGACGTGGTCCTTGAAGGATTCGAAATATACACCGGCCTCGTAGAGGGCCGAGGCCGCTTTGCGGTCCCGGGCAATGGCGTAGGGTTCGTAATCGCGGTTCGTGAACACCGCGTCCGCCTTCACCTCGCGGGCGAGCTTAACCAGTTCCTCGTGCGGCGTGCCGTGGCGGAGGATCAGCCGGTGTCCAAGCGCTTCGAGGTTTCTCCGCAGCGAGTCGAGGACGCCCAGCTGGTAGGCCACCCGTGCCGTTGCGCAGTCCACGGCCTGGAGGATTGCGTCGTCCAGGATGAACACCGGCACGAGGCAACTGCCGCGGGACCACGCCTCGTGGAGCGCCGTGTTGTCCGTGACCCGCAGGTCGCGCCGGAACCAATGGATGATTGTTTGCATCAAGCAGGGCAGGCTACCATCGATTTGCCATTCACCAACCGGCGCCGGAGCTGCGGGACGGAATCACTCCAGCTTGCCGCCCGCCCACACGATGCCGCGCGCCAAGAGATTCAGGAACACGGGATCGCGGAAGGTGTCGTCCGAATGGCCGTAAGTGGTGCCAAAGACGCGCACCCCATGGTATTGGTTCACCCACACCACGGGCTGTGCCTGACCGGTCTTCTCGCTGACCGACGTGGCCAGCGGCTTCGTGCCTGGCCAGACCTTTTCGAGGATGTAGAGCTCATCCATCGGCGTGACCCAGCGTTCGGGAAAACCTCTCATGACCGGGTGGTCCTGGGCGACCACTTTGACCGGGTAACGGCTCTGGTGTTCGTGATGGCGGCTGGTGACACCGAGGAATTCCCGCCAGTCATCGAACTGGGCGGCGCGATAGGTGTGCATCGCGCAGTGCACGACGACGGCGGGTGTGCCCGCCTTGTGTGCGGCGGTGATGCGCCGGATATAGGCCGCATCGGTGGTGTCGGCGAAGCATTCGTTGTGGACCACGACGTCATACGGTTTCCCCCAGTCCGCCCGATCGTAGAGCCCGATCTGCCCACGGGTGCCGTTGCCGCCCTCGTTGACCACCGTCCACTGCACGTCGGCCTGGGCCGACACGGCGTTGGTGAGCTGGGCGGACTGAAATGGATAATTGTGGCAGCAGCCGCCGGTGATCAGCAGCAGGCGCAACGGCTTGCCGCGATAGAGCGGTTCGGCGGCCGGAGAAGAAAGGCCCGCAAACACCACGGTCAGCACGGCGACCCAGCGGGCCAGCAACGGTGAGATCATGGCGGGAGCCTGACCGCCGCGCCTACGGGAGGCAATCACGGCCCGCGTTCAGGCGGCCGCCGCCAACGCCGCACAGGCGACCCGCACCGCCCGAACCAACGACTCGACGCGGACCGGTAGCGGCCAGTCGCTGGGCGCTTCCAGCGTGTAACTCAGCGGTGCCTTGTGCACGCGCAGCCAGAGCGCCTCGGGCCAGTCCGGCCGGCTTTCGGGGGGCACATTCGGCCGGATGATCCCCGGGGCGGCGATCGGGCGGCCGTCGATCTCCGGGGAGTCATCAATCGGACAGCCGGGCCGGACCGCTTCGATCATCTCGGGCGCGAAGGATGTTCGTCCGTCCGGATTGAGTTCGTAGCAATAGAATCCGTGAGCTTCCCAGTCCTCGTGTAACAGCAGGGTCAGGTCGAAACCGGGCTGCCGTTCCAGCCAAGCGATGTGCCCGCGAGCCTCGTCTGACTGCGGGTTCCGGTAATCGCGATTCACATCCACGCCGGCCGCGTTGGTCCGCGAATTGACGCGAAATCCCGCCGGATTCAGGCAGGGGACGAGCCACAGGTCGGCGGTCGGCCAGACATTTTCCTCCAACAGGCGCAACGCGGCGAGGGGGCCCGCTGGCTCGTCGCCGTGCATGCCAGCGGAGAGATAGATCCGCGGCGCGGTCGCACTCCCCCCGCGACGGACGAAGCCCACGCGGTTGAGCGCTAAGGGCAACAGCGCTTCTTCCGTCCACCCGGATTGGAGCGCGGCCTGTCGGCAGGCCACAAGGGTGGCGTCCACGTCGATGCGTTCGCCATGATAGCCATCTTGATTGCGGCCGAGCCGTTGCACTTGGGACGGTTAGCAGGCGGTCCCCCGGGCGACAATGCCCGGCCGCGCCGGCGGGGCGCTGGCGCTTTGACTTCGCAACGGCCGACGGCACCCTCACCGGGTGATGCGCCGCATTCTGGGTTTCTGTCTGCTCACCGTTGCCGGAACCCTTTTCGCCAATCCGGCGCTCGATCCCGCGCTGGTTCCACCGGGTAAAGCGCGCCTTCAGTTCGAGGTCACGGCCGCCCCGGGATTGCTCGTCGGGCCGGCCGACGGACGCCTGATCGTGGTGCTGGGGCGTTCCGTTTCGCCGGAGCCGCGGACCCGGGTGGGAGATGTGTCATTGCAGGCCGAGCCGGTGCTCGGCGCGGACCTCACCGCCTTTGACGGCCGGAAACCGGCAATTCTTGGAACGGGGAGCGCCCTGTTCCCGCTGCGCTCCCTGGTCGAACTTCCGCCCGGCGAGTATTGGGCCCAAGCCGTGTTGGCCACGAACCGCGACTTCCGGCTGCTCGAGGCGCCGGGAAATCTCGTCAGCCCGCCGGTCCGGGCTGCACTCGACCCCAAGCGAAAGCTCTCGGTGAAACTCACGCTGAATCACCGGCTGCCCGACGAGGTGCCGGCCGACACGGAACTGGTAAAGTTCGTGAAGCTGCGGTCCGAACCGCTGAGCCGGTTCTGGGGCCGGCCCATGTTCCTGCTGGCCGGAGTGATTCTGCCGCGCGGCTGGCAGGAGGAGCCGGCGCGTCGCTATCCGCTCGTCGTCCGCATCGGTGGTTTTGGAACACGTTACACTTGGGTGGAAGGGGCGATGCGCGACGGGGCCGGGTTCCGCCGTGATTGGCTTGCGGAGGGCACGCCGCGGTTTGTGCTGCTGCAACTGGATGGCGCGGGCCCGCTCGGCGATCCGTATCAGATTGATTCCGCCAACCACGGTCCGTGGGGCGCCGCGCTCACGCAGGAGCTGCTTCCCTATGTCGAGGCAGCCTTCCGTTGCGTGGGCCAGCCCCATGCGCGGTTCACGACCGGCGGCTCGACCGGCGGCTGGGTTTCGCTGGCGTTGCAAACGCTCTATCCGGACCTGTTCGGTGGTTGCTGGAGCGGTTATCCCGATCCGCCGGATTTCCGGGCGCTCCAACTGGTGGACATATACGGCGACACAAATGCCTTCGTGAACGCGGCTGGATTCGAGCGGCCGTGCGCCCGGGAAGTGAACGGGGAAACGCGCTTCACCATGCGCCTCGAGACCCAGCTCGAAAACGTGCTGGGACTCCACGATCACTATGCGTTCTCCGGCGGCCAGTGGGGGGCTTGGAATGCCACGTTCAGCCCGCGCACCGGCGCCGGTCAGCCGGCCGCGGTCTGGGATCCGCGCACGGGAGCCATTGACCGCACGGTCGCGGAGGCGTGGCGTCCATTCGACCTGCGGGATCATCTCGCGAAACACTGGCCGGCAGTCGGAGCCAAACTCCGCGGCAAGATCCACATCTGGATGGGGGATGCCGACACCTACTTCCTGGACACGGCGACGCGGCACTTCGACGAGTTTCTCCGTTCCGTCCAGCCGCCAGCCGAGGCGCGCATCGAATTCGGTCCCCGCCAGCCGCATGGCTGGGAGCCGCGGTCCTGGCCGGAATTGTTGAAGGAAATGCAGGCGGCCGTGGACGCCAATGCCCCCAAGTCGGCCGCCGCGACGCACGACTACCTGAAGGCGCGCTTTGGCCACATCGCCAGCACCTGCCCGGTCTGCAAGGGCGGGCGCTGAACGGATCTGCCGGGCTATTCCACGCCGCCCATCCAACGGCGCACGGGCTTGTTCAGTGCCAACAGCGCGAGGCCGGTGCCGGCACCCACCGCGGCGACGTGCAGGAACTTCGCCGCCATCTCGGCGGTCTTCTCGCCCGTAACTTCGCCCGCGAACAGACCCGCCGCCATGTTGCCGACGGACGCCGCGAGGAACCAGATGCCCATCATCTGACCGACGAGCCGGGCCGGCGCGAGTTTGGTCACGGAGCTGAGACCGACCGGACTGACGCAGAGTTCGCCGAACACGTGGAACAGGTAGGTGAGCACCAGCCACGTCGGCCACACTTTGCCACCTCCTTGGGAGCGTTGGGCCGCGAGCGCAACCACGACGAAACCTGCCGCCAATAGCAACAGGCCCAGTGCCATCTTCACCGCCAGTGAGGGATTGGCACCGCGCCGGCCCAGCGCCATCCAGACCGCGGCCGCCACCGGCGCGAAGACGATCACGAAGACCGCAGGCAGCGTCTGAAACCAGCCCGTGGGAATCGTCCAGTCCGTGCCGATCACGGAACGGTCAGTAAAACGTTCTGCGAACAGATTCAGTGACGAACCGGCCTGTTCGTAACCGCCCCAGAAGAGCGCGGCCGAGATGAACAGCAGGACGATGACGCCCATCCGGCCTTTTTCCGTCGGGGTCAGCCCCGCGAACAGGAACGCCCAGAGGAAGTAGGCGCCAGCGAGACCGACCAGCAGCACCGTGGTGTTTTGGGCGACCTGGATCGGGTCGAACGGAATCACGCCGGCAAAGACCAGCCCCACCACCGCGGCGGCCAGCGCGAGACCGGCCCAGAGCAGGGTCCAGTCACGGCGGGTGGCGGTGCCCCGGTCTGCCGGTGTCTGGCCAGCCGTGCCGAGGTGTTTGCGGGTCAGGCGGAACTGGACCAGCCCCAGCACCATGCCGATGCCCGCCGCGGTGAAGCCGTAGTGCCAGTTGAGCTTCTCGCCGAGCGCGGAGCAGATGAGCGGGCCAATCGCCGCCCCCACGTTGATGCCCATGTAAAACACCGTGAAACCCGCATCCCGGCGGGCGCCGCCCTCCGGATAAAGCGCTCCGACGAGCGCGCTGATGTTCGGTTTCAGCAGCCCGGTGCCGGCGACCACAAACAGCAGGCCGGCGAAGAACACCGCCGAGCTCGGGACCGCCAGCAGGAAGTGCCCGATCGCGATCAGGATGCCGCCGAGCCACACGGCCCGCTGCGCACCCAGCAACCGGTCGGCGATCCAGCCGCCCGGCAGCGCCGCGAGATAGACGCCCGCAGTATAAAGTCCGTAGATCGCCGTCGCGGTCTTGTCGTCGAGACCCAAGCCGCCGTTGCGGACCTGGTCCACCATGAACAGCACGAGCAGCGCCCGCATGCCGTAGTAGCTCAGCCGCTCCCACATCTCGGTGAAAAAGAGCGTGTAGAGCCCGCGCGGGTGGCCGTCGGCGGAGACAGGGGCGGAGTTCATCGGCACAGACTTACTTCGCCGGAGGGGTTCCGGTCGAGCCCGCCCTGCTCAGGGTGACTTTGGCGGGAAGAGGAGACGCAGGCTGTTCAGCACGACGATGACCGTGCTGCCCTCGTGGGCGGCGACGCCCACGGACAGGGGCACACCCGGGAAGCCCAGCGTCACCAGCGCCATCAGGGTCATGGTGCCGAGGCTGATGACGAGGTTTTGCCGGATGATGCTGCGGGCCCGGAGGCTGAGCCGGCGGGCGAAGACGAAGTTCTCCAGCCGGTCGTTCATGAGCACGACGTCCGCCTGTTCGAGGGCGGCGTCGGAACCGCGGGCGCCCATCGCGATGCCGACATCGGCGACGGCGAGCACCGGCGCGTCGTTGACGCCGTCGCCGATCATCGCGACGGGTCCGCCGGCCTGCTTGAGCTGTTCGACCGCGGCGACCTTGTCCTCGGGCTTGAGCTGGGCGCGATATTCCGTGAGCCCGGCTTCCTCCGCGAGCCGGTGCGCCGCGGATTCGCGGTCACCGGTCAGCATGACCGTGCGTAATCCCGCCGCCTGGAGCTGGCCGACGAGCGCCGCCGCCTCCGGGCGCAGTTGGTCGCGCAACAGGAGCCGGGCCAATACGCCGGGGCCGGTCACCCAGGTCTCGTTGGTGCCCGCCGGGAGTTCCCCAATCGTCGTCAGCAGGGCGGATGAAATCCGGTCCCCGAGCAGGGCGCGGTTGCCCAGCGCGTGCAGCGGCTCGCCGGCCACCGTGCGGATGCCTTGGCCGGCGATGGTTTCGGTGTGCGGCAACGCCGCACTCACGACGCCGCGCCGGACGATTTCCCGGGCCAGTGAACGGGAGATGGGATGATTCGAAAGCCGGGCCAGCCCACCAGCGATCCGGAGTGCTTCGGCCTCGGTGCCCTCGTTGCATTGCACCTCCGCCAGCCGCAGGGCGCCCTCGGTGAGCGTGCCGGTCTTGTCCATGGCCACGGTGCCGACCTCGGCGAGGTGTTCCACGGCCGCCCCGCCGCGGAACAGCACGCCGTGCCGTGCCCCGCAGGCGATGGCGGAGAGGATCGCCGAGGGCACCGACAGCACGAGGGCACACGGTGACAGCACCACGAGCAACGTCATGGCGCGGTAGAACGCGCTGGGCCGGTCGCCTTGGGCCACGAACGGCGCATGATTCAGCACCAGCCAGTTGATAAGAAACAGGCAAAGGCACGCGGTGATGACCGTCGCGGTGTAGGCGGTGCCGAAGCGGTCGGTGAAGCGCTGGGCCGGCGCCCGGCGCTGCTGGGCGTCATGGATCAGCCGGATGATGCGCTGCAGCGCGGAATCCCCGGCGGAACGCAGCACGCGGCCCTCGACCACGCCCCAGAGGTTCAGGGTGCCCGCGAGGGCGGTGTCGCCGGCGGCCTTGGGAATCGGTTCCGCCTCTCCGGTGAGGGTGGATTCGTCGCAGGCGCTGGAGCCGTGCGTCACCTCGAAGTCCACCGGCACGGTTTCGTTGGCGGTGACCCGGATCTGCTGCCCGGGTTGGAGCGATTCCACGGTTACCTCAAGTTCGCGGTCGCCCTCCAGCAGGCGGGCGGTCTTCGGCGCGCCTTTGAGCAGGGCATTGATTTCCCGGGTGGTGCGGCCTGAAGCGAATTCCTCCATCGCCGCCGACGAGGAGAACAGCACCAGCAGGAGGGCTCCTTCCGCGTGGGCGCCAATCGCCGCCGCCCCGGCCGCGACGAGCAGCATCAGGAACTCCGTGTTGAAGGTGCGCTGTCGGAGGTCCTCCCAGACCGCGAGGGCGAGGTCGTGGGCGCCGGAAAGGTAGGCGAGGGTGAAGAGGACGTGTCCGGCGGCCGGCCACCTTCCGTGGAGAATCCACGCCGAGAGGGTGGCGACGCCGCAGATGGCCGCGCGGGCCGCCATCGGCTTCCACGCGTGCTCGGCCGGGACGTTCACGTCAGTTGTGGGCGTGGGGATGCGCCAGCCGCTTGCGGTATTCGGTGGGCGACTCGCCGACGATTTTGCGGAAGACGCGGTTGAAATGGGTCAGCGACTGGAAGCCGACTTCGTAGGCCACCTCGCTCACGCGGGCGTTGGGATTCAGCAGGAGGTTCTTCGCCTTTTCCACCCGGACGCGGGAAACGTAGTCGGTGAAGTTCAGGCCGGTCGCCTTCTTGAACAGCTTGCAGAAGTAGAAGGTGCTCGTGTTGACGGCCTTGGCCACCTCGCCCAACGACAGCTCCTCGCCCTGATGTTCCAAGATGTATTGCTTGGCGCGGACGATGGCGGGCGGCTCCGAATTGCGCTGCTGCACCAGGATCTGGTTGCCGACGATGGACAGGTGCTGGCTGAAGATCGTCAGGAGCCGAACCATCGCCTGATATTGTTCGGTGCTCAGCATCCGGGAGTGGAACCAAGCTTCCTCCACCTTGGACAGGTCCGTCTTCAACCCCCAGTCCATCAACTGCTTGGTGACTTTGCCAAACCCGGCCCTGTCCGTCTTCTTGCCCACGAACACCTGTCCGGTCTGGAGGAAGCCCACCAATTCATGGCCGAAACGCAGCGGGATCGCGGTGTCGGAAAGGCCCGCGAAGCACATGACCGTGCGGGGGCCGGGCCCCGGATTTTCCGCGATTTTCTCCTGGTTCTCAAGGCAGGCCGCACAGGTGCGGCTGGTCTTCGCCATGAGGGCGCAAAACGGATTTTCGTGCGGATTGTTCTCCTGCACCGGACGCCACGCCTCGATCGGGCGCAAGGTGAGGGGCAGCCCGGTCGCTTCGCTGAAAGCGTTCTGATAGTCCTCGAAAATCCGGGACTTCGACAGCTCTTCGAGCAGTTGATGATGTTCCGCGCTGGTCACGGTTTGAGTTAGCCAAAAATTGTCCTCGGCCGGCAAGTCCCTTGGGGCCAGCGACCTGAATTGGGCAATCGGTGGTTCAGTGGGTTTGGCGAACGGTCCATCCCAGTTCGGTGCGTTTCATTCCGGCGGGTCGCCAACCCCGGTCTGCCTGGGTCGCACTGGCCGAAGCATTCGAGCACCTCCCCAAGGACAACGCCGATGAGCACGGGAACAAATTGCCGGATCATGAGTGGATGGGAAGAAGGGGAGAGTGCCGGTTGGCCATGAAGTAAAGAACGGGCACAGCCATGCGGCTGATCAGCAACGAGGCGATTTCGCCGGCCATCAGCGCGATGGCAAGGCCCTGGAAAATCGGGTCGGCGAGGATCACCGCCGCGCCCACGATCACCGCGGCGGCGGTCAGGACCATCGGCCGGAAGCGCACCGCGCCGGCGTCCACCACGGCCTGGTCGAGCGGCATGCCTTCGCGGATCCGTTGTTCGATGAAGTCCACGAGGATGATGGAATTGCGGACCACGATCCCACCGCCCGCCATGAAACCGATCATCGAGGTCGCGCTGAAGAACGCACCCATGAGTCCGTGCGCCGGCAGGATGCCGACGAGCGAGAACGGGATCGCGATCATCACGACGAGCGGCGTGATGAAGGAGCGGAACCAACCCACCATGAGGATGAAGATGAGCACGATGACGGCGCCAAAGGCCGTGCCGAGATCGCGGAAGACCTCAATGGTAATATGCCATTCGCCATCCCACTTCATCGCCGGTTGGGCGTCGGAAAACGGCATGGCGGCGTTGTAGATTTTGGGCACACCGGGCAACGCCGCGATCTTCCTGTTCATCTCCGCGATCGCGTAAACAGGACTTTCGATCTCGCCGGCCACGTCACCGATCACATAGGTCACCGGCATGAGGTTCTTCCGGTGCCGGCTCTTGTCGGCGATGCCGGGCTCCAGCTTCACCAACTCACGCAGCGGCACGAGCGGTGGGCCGGATAGGCTGGCGCTGGGTTCGGGCAGGGCGTTGGCGTCGCCGCTCCGGACGCGAAGCGCTAGCAGTTCGTCGGGACGCGTGCGGGCGGAACGCGGCAACTGCAGCACGAGGTTCACATCCTCCTTCTCCGCCGGAATGTGCAGCAGATCCACGGACTCGCCGCCGACCGCGATCTTGAGCGTCTGCGAAATCGTCTCGGCGCTGATGCCGTGGAGCGCGGCCTTCTCCTTGTCGATGACGAAGCGAGACTTCGGCTGGTCGGCCTCGACATATGAATCCACGTCCACCACGCCGGGGGTGCTGTTGAAGATGTCCTTCACCTGGCCGGCGAGCTGCAGCCGCGCCTCGTCCGTCGGGCCGTAGATTTCCGCGACGAGGGTCTGCAACACCGGCGGGCCGGGCGGCACTTCCGCCACGGCCACGCGCGCGCCGAACTTTTCCGCAATTCCGGCGATGGCCGGGCGGACGCGTTTGGCGATGTCGTGGCTCTGTGCCTTGCGGTCGTGCTTGCCGACAAGGTTGACCTGGATGTCGGCCACATTGGCGTCGCGCCGCATGAAGTAATGCCGGACCAGGCCGTTGAAGTTGAACGGCGACGCCACGCCCACGTAGATCTGGTAGTCGGTGACTTCGGGTTCCGTGCGGATCGCCGCCGCCATTTCCCGGGCGGCCTGCGCCGTGCGTTCCAACGAGCTGCCCTCCGGCATCGTGAGTATGACCTGGAACTCCGATTTGTTGTCGAACGGCAGCATCTTCACCTTCACCCAACCGAAGCCAACGGTTGCCATCGCGCCGAGCAACAGCACGGTGATGATGCCGAGAAACATCCACTGCCAGCCGGTGTGGTGGAGCAGCGGGTTCATCACACGGCGGTAGAGGCGCGTGAGGGAGTCTTCGGATGCCTGATGTGAATCAGCATTAGGTGGGCAGGTGGGAGAGTGAGCAGGTGGGAGAGACACGTTTGCTTCGGAAGATTGATTCTCACTTTCACACTTTCTCACCGGCTCACCTGCATGAAGCATCGCCAACCGGCGCTCACCGTTCCTCCACCGTAGCATCCGGATGCTCGCCCACGGCGTGACGATGAAGGCGATCAGCAGGGACCAGAACATCGCCGCGCTCGCCCCGATGGGGATCGGCCGCATGTAGGGACCCATCAGCCCGCCGACGAAGGCCATCGGCAGCACCGCGGCGATCACGGCGAACGTGGCGAGGATGGTCGGGTTGCCGACTTCGCTGACGGCTTCGACGGCGATGGTATTCCAGGGCCGGACCTTGTTCCCGGGCAGGTGGAAGTGCCGGACAATGTTCTCCACGACCACGATGGCGTCGTCCACGAGGATGCCGATGCTGAAGATCAGCGCGAAGAGCGTGATGCGGTTCAGCGTGAAACCGTAGAGGAAGAAGACGAGCAGCGTCAGCGCGAGCGTCGCCGGGATCGCCACTGCCACGATGCCGGATTCCCGCCAGCCCAACGTCAGCCAGATCAGAAGGGAAACGCTGACGACGGCGATGCCCATGTGGAGCAGCAGTTCGTTGGACTTTTCCGCCGCCGTCTCGCCGTAGTGGCGCGTGACCGAAACGGTTACGTCCGACGGAATGATCGTGCCCTTCAGCCCCTCCACCTTAAGCAACACGTCCTCGGCGACAGCAATGGCATTCGCGCCGGGCCGCTTGGCGATGGCCAAGGTGACGCCGGGTTCAGCCGTAGCTGCCGAGGTAACGAGGCGGACTTCGCCACTGGGTTTCGGCTCCGCCTCCTCACGTCGGCGGCTACCAGCGCCGAAGAACACGTAGTTCGAAGGCTCCTCCGCGCCGTCCACGATGTCGGCGACTTCGCGGAGATAGATCGGCCGGCCATTGACCACGCCGACGACCACGTTGTTCACGTCCTCCGGCGTCTGGAGAAACGCGCCGGTCTCGACGATGACGGAGTGGTTGCTCGTTGTGAGTTCGCCGCTGCGGAACTGCCGGTTGGCCTGCCGTAGCATCGGAATCAGGCCTGCCGGGCTGAGTCCGCGCGAAGCCAGCCGGGCTGGATCCAGCAGCACGCGGAGTTCACGTCGCGCACCGCCGATGACCGTGGTTTCGGCGACGAGCGGAACCTGTTTCACCGCGTCGTCCACCTGGGCTGCCAAGCGACGCAGCGTAAGGTGATCGTAGCGCGCGCTGTGGAACGTCAGCGCGAGGATGGGCACGTCATCGATGGACTTGGGCTTGATGAGGGGGAAGGCGACGCCGTGCGGCACGCGGTCGAAGTTGGCCCGGAGCTTTTCGGAGACCTTGACGAGACTGGCATCGGGATCGGAGCCGACTTTGAAGCGGACAATCGTGAGCGCCTCGCCCTCACGGGACTGCGAGTAGAGGTATTCCACGCCGGGGATTTCCCAGAGCAGCTTCTCCATCGGCCGCGTGGCGCGTTCCTCGACCTCCTGGGCGGAGAAGCCGGGCATCGCGACCATCACGTCAATCATTGGCACCTTGATCTGCGGCTCCTCCTCGCGCGGGAGCATCACCACCGCGAACGCGCCCAAGAGCACTGACGCGACGATGATCAGCGGCGTGAGCTTGGAATCGATGAAGGCTTGCGCGATCCGGCCGGCGAGGCCGTGCGCTCCGGGTGGAACTGCCCCGGCCGGTTTCACGGCTTCACCTCCAGCGGTTGTCCGTCCTGCACCTTTCCGGGCTCGTTGGCGACCACCTCTTCGCCGAATTCCAGCCCGGCGACGACTTCGACCTCGCTGCCGAATCGTTTGCCGGTGCGGATCAGCCGGAGTCGGGCTTTGCCCTCCACCGCTGTCAGCACGTATTCCAACTGGCCCCGCTGAACGATGGCGGACGCGGGAACGTGGGGCACGTAGGCGGCTCCCGTGGGCACCGCCACCCGGCCGAACTGTCCGGCGCGCAGGCCTGCGATCACCGGCAGATCGAGCTTCACCAGATACGTCCGGCTCACCGCCTCGGCAACCGGGGCGATCTCACCCACAATGCCTTCCACCGGCGTGGCCTGCGAAGCGAGGCGCACGGACAGCTTGGTTCCGAGTTGAACACGATCCACCAGCGCTTCCGGAAGGTCGGCCTCAAACCGCAGGCGGGCCGGATCCTCGATCTCCACGAGCGGCCGGCCCGGGGTGGCGAGATCGCCGACGTCGGCCAGCTTGCGGGTGATCACGCCATTGAACGGCGCCACCACGCGGGTGTGTGCCAGCATCGTTTCCGCCTCGGTGACTGCGGCCGCAGCCACGCGGGCGCGGGCGTCCGCGGCGTCGAGTTCGGAGGCTGTCGCCGCGCCGTCCTTCACCAGCCTGCGCAGGCGCTCCAGATCCCGGGTGGCCTGTTCGCGGACGGCCTGCGCGGAGTCCATCCGGGCCTTCACTTCGCGGGCGTCGAGCGCGGCCAGCGTGTCGCCGGCTTTCACCGACTGCCCCGGCACCACCAGTAAGGCCTCGATCCGTCCCGGAATCTTGGCTTCCACCGCGGCGCGTAGCTTCGCGCGGACGGTGCCGACGACGTCCTCCGTCGAAACGAGCCCATGGGTCTCGACGGTGACGAGTCCGACGGCGACGGACGGGAGGTTTTCCGGTGCGACGACGGCCGGTTCGCGCCGGCAGCCTGTGAGCAGCACGGTGCCGGCGGCGAGGGCCGTCATGCTTCGGACTGGGAGCCAAAACGTCCGGCGGCAAGAGCCGGAGCGGGTTGCGATTGGAATGGTTGGCTTCATCAGATTGGAGGTCGGTGGTGCAGCGTGGGCGATGGGCGTGACGACTGTGATGCGGTTTCAGGCCAGCGAGCGGTGCATCCATTTCCGCAGGCGCACGGCGGGCAGCGCGCCGGAAGTCCGGGCCAATTCTCGGCCGCCGCGAAGGACAACGAACGTCGGGATGGACTGAATGCCGAAGCGGGCGGCCACCGTGGGAACGTCCTCGGTGTTCAGTTTGATCACCAAGGCATCGCCGGCGGTCAACTGGGCGAGGCGATCGACTTCCGGTGCCACCATTCGGCAGGGACCGCACCACGGCGCCCAGAAATCGACGAACACCGGCAGCGTGCTCTGACCCGTCAGCGCGACGAATTCCGTCTCACCCGGCACTTCCACCACGCCGGTGGCCGGCGGCAATTCCGCCTGGCAACGCCCGCAGCGGGTGCGGGCGGTCAGCCGGTCGAAGGCAAGGCGGTTGGCCTGCCCGCAGGCGGGACAGGCCAGGATGAGTCCACGGGAATCGGCAGTCAGGGCAGCCATGTCAGGTCAGGATGGGTCTCCCGGGCGGGCGCAACAGGCGTCCTTCGTGAGGCCCAGTTTGCGCAGGATCATTTCGGCCGGGCAAAAGCCGGTGAAGGCCGACTGCAGCAGGTTCACGCCGACAAACCCGGTCAGGAACAGCCATTTGGAGCTGACGAAGTGGGCGAGCGCGAGGCTGGTGAGCACGAGGGTTCCGGCGAGGGCGCGGATGGCGTTTTCGGTCGTCATGGATGAATGAGTTTTATTTGGAGTTCTTGGGCTGAGAAGCGGGCTGGGCAGCGGGCTTGGACGCCTCGCGGGCGGAACCGCCCTGCTGGCAGTCGCCGCCGTTTTCGCAGCAGGCGGGCCCATCCTTGCAGTTCGCCGCTGCCGGAGCCGGCGCGGGCGAGGCCGCGGGTGCGTCCGTGGCGGCTCCCTTCAAGGCGACCGCGTGATCGCGATCATGAGCCTCCCAGCCGTGGGTGGCGAAGTCGGTGACCACGTTCGCGTGGTTCTGGGCCACCTTGATGGCCGCCGGGGTTTTGCCGGTGACCGTGACCTTCAGCCCCTGGGCGGTCGGTTCCACGGTGTGCCGGATGTCGGCGTAATGGGCTGCGAATTCGACAAACGCGGGATCGTGCCGCCGGACCATCAGGCCCTTTTGCAGGCGTTGCTCCATTTGCTGGACATGCTCGCGCAGCGCCGCCGCCACCTTGGGATCGGCTGATTCGGTGACCGCCACGTAACCCTCGCGGGTCATGGTGACCGTGCGCGTAACCGCCTCGTGCTGGTTGAACAGCAGGTGAATGTTCTTGCGGGCCTCCGGTGGCATGCCCTGCGCCAGACACGGAGCTACGAATCCAACCAAACCCACCACCAAGGAGATAGAGAACGTTTTCATTTCGCTTTGTTGACTATATGAGTATTTGAACATATAGCCATGTGCAACAAGATTTCTGCATGAGCAATGCCGCTGAAAAAGCCCAACTCCTGACGGATGACGCCTTGGAATTGATCGCGGCCCGGTTTCGCACGCTGGGTGAGCCCAGCCGCCTGAAGCTGATCCGGGCGCTGATCGGGGGAGAAAAATCGGTCACCCAACTGACGGAACTGGCCCGGCTGACTCAGGCCAATACGTCCCGTCACCTGCAGACGCTGACCGACGCCGGGATCCTTGGGCGGCGCAAAGAAGGGCTCAATGTCCTCTACTTCATCGCGGACAACAGCATTCTGGGACTCTGCCAGCACGTCTGCGGTGCGGTTCAGCGGCGTCACGCTACCCATGCCGCCACCCTGCAACCGATGACCGGCGAGGTAGTTGAGGCGCAAGTGGTGGCGGAAACGTCCCCGCGAAATACAGTTCCACTCCGGGACGTAGCCCCGCTGCCTGTGCCGAGTGCCGGCGACTTTCAGGTGAGCTTCGACTGAAGCCCAACCTTCCGGGAGTTGCCTTGCCGCCCCGGTTCACTCCCGGGGCCACAGGCCCGCCGCCTGGAGCTGGCGGCGAAATGCCTCCGTTCTCCGGGGAAAGTAATCGTTCAAAAGACGGTTCACCTCGGGACGCCAATGCTCTTCCCGCGTGTAGCGTTCAAACGGGCCTTCCTTGTAGGGATGAACGTCCCGCCGGTAATCCCCCCACCGGGCCGATTCGGCCAGGACGGGCGATTCCAGCACCGCGGTCAGGGCTCGGTAGCGCTCCGCGGCGCGCGCCGGCGTGAGGACACCGGTGCCGGTCAGGTGCAACTGGGCGCGCCGGGCGAACTCCGCCCGAAACGTCGGGTTTTCCCGGAGCTTCTGAAACAGCCGGGTCGGCGAAAGGTCATCGTCATCGTTCAGCCGGCTGTCCTCCACGCCTTCCAGGGTCCGTTCGCCGTCCCAAATGAAGAACCGGTAACGTCCTTCGATCGCCCGGCGTCGGGCGGCATACCAGTTCGACGAGCGGTCCCAGTCGCCGTTGGCGCCGTAGAGATTGAGCAGCATGTAGTCGCAGAAGGCCGGAACCTCGAGCAATTCGGCCGCCGCCGCGTATTTTACCGGGTCGGACAGACCGCCATTGGCGAGCACGAACAGTTGCTTCCACGCGACTTCATCCCCGCTGAGCACCTTGTCCGCATTGCGGGCGTCGAAGTCCCGCGCGTCACCGCCGAGATGGGCGGCGGCGAAGTGTTCGTCCGGCCGTTCCGCGAGATTGTAGAGCCCCCAGTAGAGCCCGTTGAGATACAGGTGAACAAACCGGCTGCGGGCCGAGGGTTGGCCCATGGCCGCGAAGGTTTCCCGCATCCAGGGGTCACGCGCATAATCCGCCGAGCGTCGTTCCGCCCCGCTCCAGTGCAGCCAGGAGTGGTTGTTGCCGCCGCGCAGGATGAGCGTTTCGAACTCGTCGCCGCCGGCGCCGAAGAGCGGATGTTTCAGCCGGCCGGAGCCGTATTTCTTCCGGAAGACCAGCCGCAGGGAATGCTTGGGCGATTCCTCCGGCCGCCGGTTCCAGCCGCCCTGGATGCGCACGCCGCAGTCGCGCTGAAACCCCTTGGTCCCGTCGGCTAGAATCAGTTCCGCGGAGGCGGCCCGTTCCCACGCCTCGCCGGTCTCCTGGGGGTGGGCGTAGAGGCCGCGTTCGGCGCCGAACAGGTCCTCCGGCGCCAACACCAGCGACAGCGACGGCAGCGCGCGCAAGGCGGTTTCCAGGGCGTCACGGTCGGCTTCGGTGGCGGCGGAGCGCGCGTCCATAGCGTAATCCGCCGGCACGGGCTTGCCCTCGCGTTCGCCCCAGGACGTAGGCCAGCCCTCGCCCGTCTGGCGGATGATCTCCGCGGGGAACAGATAGGTGTGGGTGTCCACGTTGGAGGGCTCCCAGCCGTCCTTGAATGCCGCGACTCGCAGTATGGTGGTGGACGACACCCGCAGCGGCCCGGAATAGCGGTGTCCCTCCTTCGGCGACGGCGGCGTGCCGTTGGTGGAATACCAGATTGTCGCTCCTTCCGTTTTGGTGCGAACCGTCACCTCGACGGGTTCGCGGTAAAGGCCGCGGCCAACCGAGAATTTGGTGTCGGCGACCCGACCCTCCTTGGCGGCGGCCAAGGTCGACCCGAGCAAAAAGGTGGCAAGGAGGGCGGAACGGATCATGGCGAACATGCGACGGACCCGGCGGCCTGGTCATTTCGCGCCGATGGCGACGAGCTTTTCGCGGGTCCGCACATAGAGCACGCCATCGCTCAGCGCGGGGGTGGCCATGACGGATTCTCCCATCGGGTTCCGGGCGGCGATGCTGAACGTGTTGGTCGCCGGCACGACGAAGACGTTGCCGGTCTCCGCCGCGAGGAACAGGTGCCGTCCGTCCGAGACCGGTGATGCGGTGTAGCCCTCGCCCTCCTTGCTCAGCCGCTCACTGAATCGGATGGCGCCCGTCTTGGCGTCGAAGCACCCGAGGACGCCCACGTCGAAACAGCCATAGACGTGTTCGCCCACCGCGATCGGCGTCTGCATGTAGTTGCCCTGCCGCGGATGCGCCCAGACGATGCTCGCGTTGGTCTCGCCGGGATTGCCCGGAGTGATGTCGCCGGAAGCGTCCGGGCGGATGGCCCGCATTGGCCGGAACTTCCCATGGGCGCTCGTCTGGAAGATGAGTCCGTGCGCGAAAATCGGTGTCGGCACGGGAATGTCCCCGCCGCCATCCAGCTTCCACAGTTCCTTGCCGGTCGCGAAGTCGTAGCCACCAATGTGGTGCCAGCCGTTCACGACGATCTGTTTCCGGCCCGGGGTTTCGACGACGGCCGGCGTGCCCCAGGTCGGCACGTCCTTGCGAGGCGTGCGCCAGACTTCGCGGCCGTCCTTCACGTCGAACACCGCGAGGAACGAATCCTTCTGCACGTCGCACTGCACGATGACCCTGCCCTCGTGGATGACCGGCGAACTGGCGAATCCCCACTGCGCCGACGGCACGTCGAAGTAACCCGAATCCATTGGCCCAAGGTCCTTTTGCCAGACCGGCTTGCCCGTGAGGTCGAAGCAGAACAGGCCCTCCGAGCCAAAGATCGCCACGATCCGTTCGCCGTCGGTCGCGGGAGTGGAGTTGCAATGGCTGGCCTTGGTGTGGCGCTTCACCCGCGGCGCGGATTCCTTCGCGAGCACGTTCCAGGCGACCTTGCCGGTAGCCCGGTCGAGCGCGAGCAGCCGCCATTGTTGCGGCCCGGAATCGTTGGCGGACTCGATGTCACCGTAGAGCCCGACCTTGAGGTCGGCCTTTTCGGCGCTCACGGCCGTGGCGACATACACCCGGTCGTGCCAGAGGATCGGGGCAGCGTGGCCGAGGCCGGGGATCGGCGTCTGCCAGCGGATGTTCTCGCCGGATTCGACATTCCAGCGCACCGGCACCGGTCGGGAATTGTCCACGCCCGAAGCCTGCGGTCCCCGGTATTGCGGCCAGTTCTCCGCACCGACGACGACTGACCCGCAAACCGCGACTGCAACCGCTGCAAATCTCATAGGCCGGTTGTCTCCCCAAACGGTGGGCCGGGTCAACGGATCACACGGTGGCCGAGGCTTCCTTTGGCCTTCCTGTCCCCGATTGATGTGATTGGCATTTTCGCGCTTCACCGACAGCTTTTCCGCATGCCTGTCTCCCTGCATCCTTCCCGCCGCGACTTCCTAAAGGTCGCCGGAGCCGCCGCCTTTACCGCCCCGTTCGTCACTTCGCATCTGCTGTCCGCGCCGCCGTCGGCCAAGGTGCGGCATGCGAGCTTTGGCGCCGCCGGCATGGCCATGGCCGACGTCTCGGAAATCGCCTCGCATCCCCACGTCGAGGTCGTGGCCGTCGCGGAGGTGGATTCGTCACGGCTCGCGGGTTTTAAGAAACGCTTTCCGGAGGCCCGCGTGTATGAGGATTTCCGGGTGCTGCTGGAGAAAGAGAAGCTGGACTCGGTCAATGTCTCCACGCCCGACCACATGCACGCGCCGATGGCGATGGCGGCGCTGCAGCGGGGCCTCCACGTCTATGGCCAGAAGCCGCTGACGCACGACCTCTATGAATCGCGCCGGCTCACCGAGGTCGCCCGCAAAAAGGGGCTCGTGACGCAGATGGGCATCCAGATCCACTCCGCGGCCGAATACCGGATGGCGGTGGAACTCGTGCAATCCGGTGCCATCGGCAAGATCCGCGAGATTCACACGTGGAGCAGCAAGGACTGGGGTGACAACGGCGCCATGCCCACACGCGTGGACCCGGTGCCCGCGGGCCTGAACTGGGATCTCTGGCTGGGCGTGACCGCGGATCGTCCGTTCATCGGGCAGGGTTGGTATCACCCGGCGAACTGGCGTCGCCGGCTCGACTTCGGCACGGGCACCTTCGGCGACATGGGCTGCCATATTTTCGATCCTGTGTTCAAAGCCGCGGGGCTGACCTCGCCGGTGTCCGTGCGCAGCGAGGGCGCGGCCCCGAACGCCCATTCCTGGGCCATTAACGCGGTCATCCGCTACGTCTTCCCGGCCACTCCGTTCACCGTGGCCGGCACGATCCCGGTCACCTGGTATGACGGCAACCAGCGTCCGCCGGCCGAGGTGCGCGCCCAGTTGGAGGGACGCGATTATCCGGACCAAGGCTCGGTCCTGATTGGCACCGGCGGTGTGATGATCGTGCCGCACGTCGGCATGCCGGTCCTGTTGCCCGACGCCAAGTTCAAGGACTTCAAGCGGCCCGAAGTGAAGGGCGCGAACCACTGGCACCAGTTCGTGGACGCGGTCCGCGGCGTGGGCAAGACTTCGGCGAACTTCGACTACGCGGGCCCCCTTACGGAGGCGGTGCTCCTCGGCAGCGTGGCCACGCGGTTCCCGCAAACCACGCTGGAGTGGAACGCCAAGCGGCTGAAGTTCTCCAACGTCAGCGACGCGAACCAGTTTGTGCGCCGGCCCTATCGGAAAGGCTGGGACATCAAGGGACTCTGACCCGGGCGTTGTCGCATCAGAGAGCCTCGCAGTCGTCGTTGTGACCGACCGGCGCAGCGGGCAGGCCGGTTGCCCAAAACACGGGCGACACCCGCTTCCGCGCGTGCTCAAGGACGAACTTCACCGACCGTGCAATCGTTCCCGGCAAATTTGCCTGCCTGCCGGCTTGGCCGCCGCGTTGGGGCGCAGATACGCTGCGGCCATGCGACATGCATGGTTCCTGGTTCTCCTCGCCAGCACGGTTTGCGCTGGCCCGATGGAAGATTTCATCGCCGCCGCCAAGGAGAAGCGAGGCGAGGCCGGCGAGACCGCGGCGCGTTTCCTGGTTGAACACATGCCTGCCGCGGACCGCGAATCCCTGTCGGCGGAGTATCTTCTCACCAATCTCGAACTGGCGTTCCGTGCTCGGGAGGAATTTCCGTGGGCCAAGTCCGTTCCGGCCGAGCTGTTCCACAACGACGTGCTGCCCTACGCCGTGTTCGATGAGACCCGCGAGGCGTGGCGGGCTGATTTCCTGGAGAAGGCCCGGCTGCTGGTAAAAGACGCGAAGACGGCCACCGAGGCCGCCCAGGCCCTGAACCGCGAGCTCTTCAAGCTCATCAACGTCCACTACAATACCGGCCGCAAGCGTCCTAACCAAAGTCCGTCCGAATCCATCGCCCAGGGCCGCGCCACCTGCACCGGCCTGTCGATCATCCTCGTGGATGCCTGCCGGGCGGTCGGCATTCCGGCCCGCGCGATTGGCACACCCCTCTGGGCCAATGAACGCGGCAACCACACCTGGGTCGAGGTCTGGGACGGGGACTGGCATTTCACCGGGGCGGACGAATACGACGCCAACGGACTCGACCGCGGCTGGTTCGTGGGCGATGCCGCCCAGGCGAAGGCCGACGTGCCGCGCCACGCGATCTATGCGACCTCGTGGAAACGTGACGTCGCCTTCCCGATGGTCTGGGCCCGCAACAGCGACCGCGTCGGAGGGGTGAATGTCACCGCCCGTTATGCCAAGGCGGACGCCGCCGCCTGGGAATTTGCGCAGCTCGGCGTGCGGCTTTGGGACCGCGCGGGCGGTTCCCGGTTGGTGGCCAAGGTCTGCGTTCTCGACGGTGTGCGTCGCCAGTGCGCTTTGGCCGACACCAAGGCCGGCACCGCCGATCTGAACGACATGCCCCGCTTCACGCTCGCTACCGGCGCCCGCGGCTGGCTGCGCTTCACCCGGGGCGGCGAGGTGCGCGAACTCGCCTTCGGCCCGCTGGCCAAGGGCAGTCCCACCGTGGACGCCCACTGGGACGCACTCCCCGTCATCACGCCCGCAGTGGTCGCGCTGGAGAACTGGCTCAACACCGACCCGGCCCAACGCGATCCGGCCGATCCCGCGCTCCAGACCCCGCTGACACGCGCCGAAGCGGCGCGCGCGGTCGAACTGCTCGCCGCCGACCGCCTGTCCCGGCTCGCCGAAGAACGCCGCGGCGAGTTTGACCAGCGGGCGATTGTCCAAGAGGGCAAGACACTGCGATGGATGGAGAAGACCTTCGGCGAGGCGCCGACCAACGGTCACAGCCTGTGGATCTCCCTGCACGGCGGCGGCAACGCGCCGGCCGGGGTCAACGACCGCCAATGGACCAACCAGGTCGGACTGTATCAGCCGGCGGAAGGCATCTACGTCGCGCCGCGCGCCCCGACCGACACCTGGAACCTCTGGCATGAGGCACACATCGACCCGCTCTTCCAGCGCCTGATCGAGAACTACGTCGCGCTCCGGGGCGTGAACCCCGACCGGGTTTTCCTGCTGGGCTATTCGGCCGGCGGTGACGGGGTATGGCAGGTCGCGCCGCGCATGGCCGACCGCTTCGCGGCGGCGGCGATGATGGCGGGACATCCCAATGAGGCGTCCCTGTTGGGGCTGCGGAACCTGCCCTTCGCGATCTTCATGGGCGGCAATGACGCCGCCTACAACCGCAACCAGATCGCGACCGACCGCGCTGCGGAACTTGACCGTCTCGCCCGGGAAGACGCGGGCGGCTACGTTCATTTCGCCCGCATCTACGAGGGTCTCGGCCACTGGATGCAGCGCAAGGACGCCGAGGGGATTCCGTGGCTGGCCGGGTTCACCCGCAACCCGTGGCCGACCCGAGTGGTCTGGCAACAGGACGATGTGGTGCACCAGCGCTCCTATTGGCTGGAAATCGGCGAGCGCGCCGCCGTTAAGGAACGGCAGAAGATCGTTGCCCGCGTCGAAGGGCAGACCATCACGCTCGAAGGCGAGGTCAGCCCCGCCCTGAGACTGCGGCTTTCCGACCGGCTGCTCGACCTCGACCAGCCGGTGAAGGTCGTTGCCGACGGACGCGAGCTTTACTCCGGCCGTCCCGAGCGCCGGGCGGCGCACATCCTTCGTTCTTTGGTCGAACGCGCCGATGCGGCGGCCGTCGCCACCGCGGTGGTCGGCTGGAAGTGAGATTCAACCGGGATGAAGTCCGAGACAGGTGATCGCCGAACGTTCGCCGGATTAATCCACGGCATGGAGCTCAGCGGGCGAGCAGCTTGTGCGGACAGTTCACTCCCGAGCGCCGCTGCGGATGAAGAGTTTGCCGGGCATTTGCCGGACCAGCTTCTTCATTTCGAGGCTGAACAGCGCCACAGAGACGGTGCTCGCCGGCAGGCCGACGGCCCGGATCACTTCGTCGATGGCCCGTTCGTCCGTCCCGTTCAGGGCGGCCAGCACCTTGGCCTCGTTGTCCGAAAGGGTCAGGCCGGGCAACGTGCCGGTCTCGGCCGGTGACGCGGGCCGGTTGCTGGGCGGGAACAGGTATTCGAACTCGCTCAGGATGTCCTCAATGCCCTCGCAGAGCTTGGCGCCCTTCTTGATGAGGTCATGGCAGCCCTTGGACCGCGGCGAGTCGATCCGCCCGGGCACGGCGAAGATCTGGCGACCGTATTCGGTGGCGAAGTTCGCCGTGATCAGCGCACCGCTGCTGAGGTTGGCCTCGATGACGACCGTGCCGAGGGTCATGCCGGCGACGATGCGGTTGCGGATTGGGAAGGACTGCTTGTCGGCGGGCCGGTTGAAGGGGAACTGGGTCATCACGGCGCCGTTGGCCGCAATGCGCTCGAACAGTTCCGCATTTTCGGGCGGGAACACCAGGTTGATGCCCGTGCCCAGCACCGCGATGGTCCGGCCCTTGGCCGTGAGCGCGCCCTGATGGGCCGAGGTGTCGATGCCGCGGGCGCCGCCGCTGACCACCGTGACGCCGGTGTAGGCCAGTTGGTAGCCGAGCTTGCGGGCGGTCTCCAGGCCGTAGGTGGTCGTCTGCCGCGAACCGACGAGCGCTACGGCGTTCTTGTCCTCGGGCTTCAGTGTGCCCTTCACATAGATCACGATGGGCGGATCGTAGATCTCGCGGAGCAGGGCCGGGTAATCTTCGTCGGTCGGGATGACGATCTGGCAGCCAAAGTCGGCGACGCGCCGGAGTTCGCCCGCGAGGTCCACGGTCTTTTCCCAGCCGCTGATGGCGTCAGCGGTGTCCGGGCCGATGCCGTTGACCGCCTGCAATTGCGTGGAACTTGCCCGCAGGATGGCGACGGGGTCGTCCCCGAAGTGGTCCAGCAGCTTGCGCAGGCGCACCGGGCCGACGTGTTCGACGAGATTCAACGCCACGAGGGCTTCGCGGGCATCCATGGTGGCGACGGGAATAGGCGAGCCCGGCTGGCGAAGCAATGCGGTCGTCGGGGAATCGACGTGGCAAACGACCGGTCGGTCGCCGTGGCCGCTGGGATGTCCGTCGGTTCCTTCCTTTTGCGCCCGGGCGGGTTTGCTGTTCATTCTCCGCCTGTGAACTTTGTGCTGCAACGCAGCGAACTGGCCGACCTCGCCGCCAAGGTGGAGGCCGGCGAACGCCTGTCCGAGGCCGACGGCCTGCGCCTGTTCGAGACGCGCGACCTCAACGCCCTGGGCGCCCTGGCGGACTTCGCCAACCAGCGCCGCAACGGGCGCCGCGCCTCCTACATCGTCAACCGCTACCTCAACTACTCGAACTACTGCATCCTGAGCTGCCAGTTCTGCGCCTTCTCCAAGAAGAAGCGCGACGCCGACGGCTTCCAGCTCACCGCGGAGCAGATGGTGCAGAAGGCCCGCGAGGCGCTCGCGCTCGGCATCACCGAGCTGCACATCGTCGGCGGGCTGCATCCGTCGCTGCCGTTCAGCTATTACACCGGCTTCCTGCGCGAACTGAAGGCGCTCGACCCGCGGCTTCAGCTCAAGTGCTTCACCGCGATTGAAATCCTCCACCTCGCCTGGCTGGCCAAGAAGTCCGTGCGCGACACGTTGATCGAGCTGAAGGCCGCCGGCCTCGAATCGCTCACCGGCGGCGGCGCGGAAATCTTCCGCAAGGAGGTCCGATCGCAGATCGCCCGCGGCAAGGAGTCGGCCGAGGAATACCTCGACGTCCACCGCACCTGGCACCAGCTCGGCGGCCGCAGCACCTGCACGATGCTTTACGGCCACGTCGAGTCGCTCGCCGACCGCGTGCATCACCTCAGCCTCCTGCGCCGCTTGCAGGACGAGACCCGGGGTTTCACCGGCTTCATCGGCCTGCCGTATCAGCCCGACAACAACGGCATTCCCGTGACCCACGCGCCGAGCGGCTTCGACCAGCTCCGCACCATCGCGGTGGCCCGGCTGTTCCTCGACAACTTCCCGCACATCACCGCCTACTGGGTCGGCATGGGCGTGAAGCTGGCGCAGATCGCCCTGAGCTACGGCGCCGACGACCTGCACGGCACCATCGTGGAGGAACACATCTTCCACATGGCCGGCGCAAAGTCCCCGCAGCTCCAGACCGAGAAGGACCTCGTGAAGGCCATCCGCGAAGCCGGCCGCGAGCCGGTCCAGCGGAACACGTTCTACGAACCGATCCGCGTGTGGGACGAACCGCAGGCGGAAGCCGTGGCAAAGGTGGAGACGGGCGGGGACACGACGGCGGAGCGGATGCGGGAAACCGAGGCGGTTTCCGGAGGAAAGTGAGCGTGGAATCTCTGCCGGATATCATCGCCCGCCTCACCGCCAAGCGCCGGCACTTGGCGGCGTTGGTGTTGCGGAAAACCCGCGAGGACATCCATCACGATGCCACTGTGAACCGGCTCCTCTTCGTGGTCAGCAAGCTCTCGGATCTTTCCACTCTATCTCGCTGAAAATTCGGACAATCCAAGTTCCCCGACAAACCCAGGAGTCCCATGAAGGCCAAAATTGGAATCATCAGCGTGGCGCTGCTCATTCTCTCGGGCTGCGCGTTTTTCGGGGGTGAGAAGATATTCACTCCGCCCACTGAAATTCGGTATCAGTTGGTCTCCGATTGCTATCTTGTTAAGAACATGGTTTTGGAAAAATCATGCCAGATCATCGGTGAGACTAAGGGCCGTTCGTTTTCCGTGTTCGGATTGCCTGAAATCGTTTCAAAGGCATCGATTGGTAAACAATACGGACCATATACGGTTGTCGGTATTGTTACGCGGGGAGAAGTTATCAACGTGGTGGGGATTAAGATTGGAGACTCTTTTACAATGGGGACGTTTCGGTTCCCGATTGTGACTGTCTCGCATTCAATTGGCGGATGCGATCGCATCACGGGTAGCACAATTGCCGACCACAGCACCGGAGAAATACGGCCAGAAGTCGCTATCCGAGTGCCGTAGGCTCGATTGCGAAACGAATCTCGCCAGCCTTCGGCTCTCCGATAGACTCCCGCCGTGAGCCGTTCCGCCAGTCCGCTTCAACGAACGATCAAGGCCGTGATCCGCCCCGGCAACGAGTCAGGCTACGTCGCCGAGTGTGTCGAGATCGCCGTGGTCACGCAGGGGGAAACACTGGACGCGGTCACCGCCAACCTGCGCGAGGCGGTCAGCCTGCATCTCGACGGCGAGAGTCTGGCCGCGTTGGAGCATGAGCCGGCGTATGCCTTATGAAATCAGCGATCTACCTAACCGATCCGGCGGAGATGCGCCGGGTGCGCTTGAATCAGCCGCGCGTCACCTCCGCGCAAGCCCGCGCCCAGCGGGAGCGTCTCCGGCACGCGAGCGAAGCCTCCTCTCCGGCCGCCAGTGCCGCGACCTCCTCGCGTGGGCGTGTGAAAACGGCCGCCTGACCGCTTCGTCCCTGCTCGATCGGGTTGAGGATTCAGGGCAGGAGCATGGGGTCTGGCTGGATACCGCCAGCCAGCGCTACTTCAAGTTCACTCATCCCGGGCGCTTTGGCTTCACGGTCATCGCCACTTCGGGCGGCGTTCCCGACCTCACCGCAGCAACGCCGCTGGAGTATTTGGAACGACTGTTGATCCAAAACCGCGTGTTCGGCGATGATCTACGCTTGGAAGGCATCATTGAAGCCGGCGGCGAAGTCTCGGTGCTCACCAGCCAGCCCAATTTGACCGGCGACCCAGTTACACCGTCCGAGATCACCGCCTTCATGCAACAGCTTTGGTTTCAGCCGCTTACCGGCCTCAGTTTGGGTCACCCCGGCGCGCTGGCCTTTTACCGTGACTTGGATGAAGTCGCCGTCTTCGATGCCCATGTGGCGAACTTCGTGAAGGAGACCGCCGGCACAGTGCTGCCGATTGACCTGATTCTCGTGGGTGCGGACGCGAGGTTACAGCGGGCCTTGCAAGCCTGTTCAACGTGAAAGGGGGATCTCCAGTCCTCCAACACGAACTCTCCGCATCTCGGTCAGAACTTCGGACGCGAATGAAACAATCCCTGATCCGGTTCGGTGCAGCCTTGGCCGTCGAGGCAGTCGTGTTTGGCGGCGCGGTGTGGTGGCGGGAACAGACGTATGTCGGCTGGCCGGTGGGGCAGGTGCTGTTCTGGCCCGCGATTGAGTTGGCCCGGTTGGGTCTGCACCCGACTTGGCCGGTCCTTGCGCTTCTGGCTTTGCTGTTGCCGGTGATCGCGGTGATCAGTGGACGCAAACGGCATTTCGGAGAGGTCGCGTTGGTCGCGGCGTTGCTGGCTTCGCTCTGGTGCGGCGTGGGCGCATGGAACACCCGCCGGCTGGCTTACCTCATTCCCGAGCGAAACCCCCATCCTCCTGGGTCAACGAACGCGGCGGCGTTTGAATCCGCCTATGGCAACGGTTACGCCGAAGCCGCAACGGGCAGGGTCATGACCCACTGCTTTTCGCCGGAGGACGAAACCGCAGGGCATTACTTGGGGCAGATGGAAGGGTCGGTAATCATGAACCGCGTGTTGGGCCGGCCGGAGGACCGGGACTGGTGGTGGCTTCGTAGGAGCGCACACAGAGACGGCGTCAACCTGCTCGTTTCGCCCGCCCCAGCGCCTTGATCGCCGCCTTCACGACCCAGCCACTTTTATTCGGGAAGGGGCTCTGGAATCGCTAACCCCAATTGTTGGGGATCATCGACTTCGAGCTGGAACAAGTGCCATCCCGGCAAGCCATCTTGGGCAGCTCGGCGGACCCCCTCGGCGACAAAGTCATGGAAGAGAATCACGGCGCCGGTGGGCATCCGCGGAGCCACGAGCCTTAGCTCACTGAGGACGCCTTCGTAATCGTGCAGGCTATCCTGGAAAAACAGCTCTGGCTGAACTTGGGCCAAGACCGAGGGCAGGGTTTCCACGGATGGTTTTCCCCTCACCAGCTCCACATGAGGGTGAAGCGATTTGGGAATGTGCCTCCCCGCCTCCGAATACAGGTCAAACGTCCAGACGTGACCGTTTCCAGAGTCCGCAACGGCGGCGGCCAAATAAGTCGTGGCAAATCCCCAATAGGTTCCGGTCTCAAAGACAACTTTGGGTTGGAGGGCGCGAACCAATGAATAGAGCGCGTTGGCGGTGGCCGGGTGGACAGTGTTCGACCTGGCAAAGGCCGGGCTCAGGCGTCGCAGCACAGGTCCGGCCAGCCAACGATTTAACCAGAGCTCGCGACCTCTGACCCGGTTCACTTGTTCGAGGGCCGGTCCAGGCTCGCTGCGAGTTGTTCCAAATCGACGACGGATAAAACTGTCGAGAGTCACGGACTTCATCGCTGAATCTAAATGTGGCGAGTCACTGGCGTATCAGTGAAGACAATTCCTTTCGCCCCAGCGCCTTGATCGCCGCCTTCACGACCCAGCCGGACTCTTCGAGGGCCCGCTGCGCGGTGGCGTAGTCACGGCCGGTGAGTTCCACCACGATGCGGCAGGCGCGGTCGCGCAGCTTCACGTTGGAAGGGTTGAGATCCACCATCAGGTTGCCCACCACCTTGCCGAGGCGAACCATCGTGAGCGTCGTCAGGAGGTTCAGCACCAGCTTGGTCGCGGTGCCGGCTTTCAGGCGCGTGGAGCCGGTGAGGACTTCCGGTCCGAGGTCCAGCGCGAGCACCACGTCGGGCCGGTGGCCGCGGGCGAATTGCAGGAACGGATTGAAGCACAGCAGGGCCGTCTGGGCGCCGCGCCGCTTCGCCGTCGCCAGTGCGCCCCACACGAACGGCGTCCGGCCACTGGCGGCGATGCCCACGAGAACGTCCTTGGGCCCGAGTCCGCGGAATTCCGCCGCCCGCGCCCCGGCCCCGAAGTCGTCCTCAGCGCCCTCGACCGCGGAGTGCAGCGCCTTCTCACCGCCAGCCATGATGCCCTGCACTAGCCCGGGCGAAGTGCGGAACGTGGGCGGACATTCGCTCGCATCAAGCACGCCCAAGCGACCGCTCGTGCCGGCGCCGATGTAGAAAAGCCGGCCGCCATCCCGCAGTGCCCGCGTGGTCAGGCCGATGAGTTTTTCGAGGGCAACTCGGTGGGACCGGATGACGCCGGGAATCCGCTCGTCCTCGGACAGCATCAGCTCGATGGCCGCGGTGGTGGAGAGCCGGTCGAGTTGCGCGGAGCGGGGATGGCGCTGTTCGGTTGGCGACAGAGCGGTCGAAACGGGAATGGCGGTGCGGCCCGCTTCGAGCTGCGTAGGAGGCGCTTTGGCAGGAGAGGAAGAGTGAGCCTCGTTACCTCGGCTGCTACCGGATTCGAGGGCGGTCCGGGCCATGGCCACTGCGCCCCAGGCGGATTCGTGTGCAAGCGGACCGAAGGTTGCCTTGGGGAAGGCCCGGCGAAGTTGAGATCCGACGCGACGGGCGAACGCCGGTTGCTTCAGAAGCACGCTGCCGGCAAAGGCGAAATGGACCGCGGCGGTTTTGCCGGCCAACCGGTGGGCGCATTGGGTGGCGTCGGCGACCAGTTCCGCCTGGGTCTGGGCCAACGCCTGGCGGGCGATCGCATCACCGGCAGTCGCCGCGGCGAAGACCTCCGGCGCGAGCGCGGCCACTTGGCCTTTGGTGGCGTGTTGGAACCAGGCGATAAGGTCGTTGGGTTCGTTGAGCAGCAGCACCCGTAGCACCCTCCGGCCGAAGTCGCCGAGTTTTCCGGTGTGGTCGAGGTGTCGGGCCATGAGGCGCAGTGTGGTGTGGGCCAGGTCGTAGGCACTGCCACGGTCGCCGAGGTGATGGCCCCAGCCACCGACCTTGGCGACCTGGCCCGCGGCGTTGCGGCCGTAGCAGCACGAGCCGGTGCCGCTGAGCACGATCACGGTGGCGGCGGGGCTAGCGAGGCTACGCTCCTTCTTTCCCGTAGGAGACGACGTAAGGAGTCTCTGTTGTGAAGAGAACGAGTGAGCCTCGTTACCTCGACTCCTATCGGGTGCCAATTCGGCCGCGGCGAGCGCGGATTCCAGATCGTGATCCACGCGCCGGGGCACCCCGGGCCAGACCTGTTCGAGGATGCGTTCCACGCGGTCGCAATCGCGCCGGTCGCGCACCCCGGCCATGCCCACGCCCACCGCGGATGGCGCCGGCAACTGGGCGCCAATCGCCCGGAAATGCGCCGCCAACTGTTCGTCGGACACCAGCCGGAGGTTGGCCGGACCGGCGTCCACGCGGGCTAGTTGGCGCAACTCGCCATCGGCCGCGAGCGCCACGGTGCGCGTGCCACCGCATTCCAAGCCTACCAGGACCGAATCGTTCGCCATGGCGGCGAGAATGCGGGGACCCGCCGGCTTCGGGAAGTCCGGCGAAGGGTGGAGAAGGTTGCCGTTCCAGCCAAATCAGGCTGGCGGCGCCTGGCGGTTCTCGGGCACGAATCCGCCCGTGGACGAACTGTGGCCGGAGCTGTTGCGCGTCGCGCGGGACGAGGTGGCGGAAACCATCCGCGCCCTGCCGGAGGATCTTCGCCCCCATGCGGAAGGCTTGGCGGTCACCTACGAGGCGTGGCCTTCAGAGGCACTGATGGCCGACGGCTGGGACGAGGACCTGCTAGGCATGTTTGTGGGCGATCCGCTCGACGTGGAAGGTCCGGCGGAAGCGGCCGTGCCTCGGCAGATCCAACTGTTCCTGGAAAACCTCTGGGATTTCGCCGAAGGGGACGAGGAGATCTACCGCGAGGAAGTCCGCATCACCTACATCCATGAGTTCGGCCATTATCTCGGGCTGGACGAAGCGGAGCTGGAGGAACGCGGCCTGCTGTAGCGGTGTGGGGGTATGCTGCCGGCGCGTGCCCCTTGAAATCTCCCGCCGTTGAGCGAGAAACTTCGGCATCGTCACCGATGGCCGGATGGTCCGATGCTGTCGGGGTTTCCCACATGAACGTGTTTCGATTTCCGCTGACCGCCGGACTGGCGTGCACCGTGGCCGCCGTGGCCGCCGCCCAGTCCTTCACCGCGACCGACCGCCAGCCCACGCCGGAAGAACTGGCCAAGCTGCCGGCGGTCGTGCCGGAGAAGGCCGCCGCCCTGCTCAAGGACGTCCGCGTGCCCGAAGACTTCGACGTCACGATCTTCGCCACGCCGCCGGCGGTGAACTACCCGGTGTTCGTCGCCGCCGCGACCGACGGCACGCTCTACGTGTCGAGCGACGGCAACGGGTCGCTCGATCGCAAGCCCCACCTGGGCCGGGTGCTGCGCGTCCGGGATACCAACGGGGACGGCCAGGCCGACGAGGTAAAGGCGTTCGTGCCCGACGTGGATTCGCCGCGCGGCCTCGTTTGGGACCACGACCGCCTCTACCTGCTGCATCCGCCGGACATCAGCGTATTCGTGGACCGTGATGGCGACGGGGTGGCCGAGGAGCGGAAGACGCTGGTGAGCGGCATTGGCTGGACCTTCAAGGACCGGCCGGCCGATCATGGTTCCAACGGCCTGGAATTGGGCGTGGACGGCTGGCTTTACGCGGCGATCGGCGACTTCGGGTTCATGGAGGCCACCGGCGCCGACGGCCGGAAGCTGCAGATGCGCGGCGGCGGCGTGGTGCGCGTCCGTCCCGACGGCACCGGCCTGGAGACGTGGGCCGATGGCACCCGCAACATCGTCGAGGCTGCGGTTGGCCCAACGCTGGATGTCTTTGCCCGCGACAACACGAATGACGGAGGCGGCTGGGACGTGCGCCTGCACCACTTCAGCGGCTACACCCAGCACGGCTATCCACGGCTCTTCAAAAACTTCGCCGACGAGATCGTGCCGCCGTTGGCGGACTACGGCGGCGGCTCCGGCTGCGGTGCCGGCTGGATCGACGAACCGGGCATTCCGGCGAAATGGAACAACGCTCCGTTCACCGCCGACTGGGGCCGCGACTGGATCTATCGTCACGGGCTGACCAACCGCGGTGCAACGTTCGCCGTCTCGCAGGAGGAGTTCATCCGCGTGCCGCGCGTGACCGACTTGGACGTGGACGGCAACAGTGCGGTCTATGCCGCGAGCTGGAAGGGAGCCACGTTTGCCTGGGTGGGGCCGGAAGTCGGCTTTATCGCGCGGGCCGTGCCCAAGGGCTTCAAGCCCGCGCCGATGCCGGACTTCGCGAAACTTCCCGACGCCGAGCTGGTGAAGCTCTTGGAATCGCCCAGCCATCGTCGTCGGCTGGAAGCCCAGCGGATGCTGATCCGGCGGCAGGCAACGGCGCAAGAGCCGCTGTCGGCGTGGGAAGCGGTGCGCGCGCTGGCACTCGACAAGGCCAAGCCGGACGCGGCGCGGATCGCCGCCCTGTTCGGCCTCAAACAGGCGCTCGGCACCAATGCCCATTCCACGCTTATCCGCATGATCCCCGGCTACCGCGTCTCAACCGGGCCGATCAATCTCGCGGAGACCAACCCGTTTGCCGCGACCTGGGACCGGAAGCTGGCCCCGTGGGTGGTTCGGGCGCTGGTGGACCGCGACGATCAGCTCGCCTCCGTGCCCGTCCGGGTGGCTCAGGCGGCGCTCACGGATGGCTTCCTCATTTCGCCCAATGCCCGCACCCGCCGCGAGGCCGTCATCGCCCTCGGCAAGCTGGGCAAGCCGCGCGAAACGCAGGCCCTCGTCTCGTATCTCGACGACGCTGATCCGGTGGTCGCACACACCACGTTGCAGACCCTGATCCGGATCAAGGCCGTGGAGGCCTGCCTCGATATCGTGGGCCGCACCAACGAGACGCGGAAGAAGGTGCCCCGCATCCGCACCGGCTGCCTGCAGGTGCTCCAGTCCGTTCCGGAGCCGAAGACCATTTCCGGATTGATCGCCCTCCTGGAAAAGGAACCGAGTGCCGAACGCCGCGCCGGGCTGATCACTGCGCTGTGCCGCCTGCACTTCGTCGAAGGAAAGTGGAAGGGAGATTCGTGGGGCACACGTCCCGACACGCGCGGGCCGTTCTACCAGCCGGAGCCGTGGAGCGAGACACCCCGCATTGCCGCCGCCCTGAAGGCCGCACTCGACCGGGCCGATTCCGCCGAAGCAGCCTTCATCGGCCGGGAATTCGCGCGCCACCGTATTCCCGCCGGCGATGCGTTGGCCAAGCTCATCGCCCGCGCTCAGACCGAGGCCAGCCTGCTGCCGGCCATTGCCGCGCAATTGGCCGAGGAGGACGACGTGCCGGCCGACGCGGTGCCACTGCTCGTCCGCGCTGCGACGGAGGACGCCACCGGCGATGCGGCCCGCGCCCAGGCGGTCATCGCGCTGGCCAAGACGGATCAGGCTGAAGCGTGGCAGGCGATCCTGAAGGCCCTGCCCCGGGTCTCGCAGACCAAGACCGAAAACAACCTCGCCGAAAAAGCCCGCAACGCGGTCAACAACGCCGCCAAACTCGACCAGGTTCACGCCGTGTTCGAGGAGGTGGCGCCCCGGCTCGACGGCCCCGCGTCGCAACTGGCGGAGGGCTTTCTGCTGAAACTGGCGTCCCGCAAGGTGGGAGCACCGGAGGCTCGGGCCGCGGCCAACCGCTCGCTCGATGCCGGCTGGGCCGAGCCGAAGCGCCGCGTGCAGATCCTCCGGGCGGCCGCGCAGGTGGGTGACGCCAGCCGGGCGGCCCAGTTCGCCGCCGCGCTCGATGATGCGGACGGCGACGTCGCCAAGGCCGCGAAGGAGACCGTCAGCCGTCTCAAGCTGGATCCGGAGAAGTTCCGGGCGGAGGCCAAGGCGCCCAAGGTGGGCGACCTGGCCGTGGAGACCGTGCTCACGCAGGTGCTGGCCACGACCGGCGAGGTTGTCCGCGGCGAACAGATCTTCACGCAGGTCGGCTGCAATGGCTGCCATACCGTGAAGGCGGGCGAGCCGCTAAAGGGACCGTTCCTCGGCACCATCGCCGTGACCTACAAACGTCGCGAACTGGCCGAGGCGATCCTGGTTCCGAACAAGACGCTCGCGCAGGGCTTCGTCGCGAACCATTTCGAGCTGAAGGACGGCACGGAGGTGGACGGCTTCGTCGTGCGCGAGGCGGCCGACGCCGTGACGATCCGCACCATCACCGCGCAGGAGCAGACCCTCGCGGTGAAGGACATTGCCAAGCGCGAAAAACAGGAGAAGTCCCTGATGCCCGAAGGCCTCGCCGCCGGGCTGACGGTGAAGGAATTCGCCTCGCTGCTCGATTACCTCGAAGCCCTGTCGAAGGCGAAGTGAGGCGGCGGAAAGTCCGCTTCGCTCAATCTGGAAAACAGGAAATCAGGAAACGGAACGCGAGGCTCCGCGGTTACCGCACCTTCCTGCCTTCCGGTTTTCCAGATTCCCGTTCAGATGGGTTGCTGCGGGCGTTCCAATTCGATCGCCCAGCGGCGGCACCACCAGAGCGGGAGGGCGCCAAAGACCCCGAACGAGCAGTCCACCAGCCGCCACCAGAACGGGATCTCCCGCACGGCACCGAACATCAGCGCCCACGGGATCACCGCAGCGCAGGCCAGCAGGCCGAAGTCGTAAAGCCAGCGGTTGCGGACCGGATCCCGCAGCGCGCCGATGAACGCCAACCCGATTGCGATGTGCCCGAACGCGAGCCAGTCGGTGCCATACCAGACAAACGGCGCGTGTGCGCTCGTCTTCGTCACGCCGGCGTAGGCCTTGGCCAGCCATGCCGCGACGAATTCCGGCATCAGTCCGCCCGCAGTGAAATCCGCACCGAGCCAACGCGCCGCGAGGTCGAACTGCGTCTGGATGGGAATGGCGGTGAGCCCGCTGAAGATCAGGCCGACGAGGAAGAGCCAGGTCCAGCGGCGCAGGCGGCGGTGAAGAAGATCGGCACGGTTCATGAAATCGGGAAGCCGGAACCTACCTCTTCACCTCGCCTATCAACTTCGACAACTTCTCAATCAGTGCAGAAGCATCCTTCGATGAGATAGCCCCGTTTGTTTTCGGATGGTCGGCCAGAAGATGTGGCGTCTGGTAAAGCTTACGAACGGTTTCAGTGATCAATTCCTTCTGTGCTGTCGGATCGCTGCTCAGTCTCTCTGCGAACACGCTGATGGTCATCGCGATTGACGAACGAAAGGCGTATTCCTCTTGGAAGTGACGTTCCCGGCTGTAGTTGAGTCCGACAAAGCCAAGCAGGGCAGCCGGCGGTAGTAAGAGTCCGAAGTTCGACGCAATTGTAACCCAAAAATCTGGCTGATCGTGTCGTAGGAACTTCCAAGCGCCGCACACCCAAAGCGCAGAGAAGACGACGGCACCGCCCATGATCCAACGCCACAGGTTCACACTGGTTTCGAGTTCAGTTGCCCTAGCTTCGAACTTCTTGCCCAAAACGCCAGCCGCAGCGGTGCCCGCGAGCTCGTTCACAATCTCCCGCTGCTCCTCAATCCAAGCAGCTACGGATCGAGATTTCTCCAGCGAGTCCGTTGCCCCTTTCAACGTTGCTCCGGCTTCAGCGAGCTGTGCGTTTAGGCTCCGGATTCCGACTTCCGCGGCCGCCAACACTTCCTGGTATCGCTGAGACATCTGTGTGATCTGGCCGGCAACAGAACTCGCTTCGTTCAACTTCGAACCAATTTGCTGGCCATCGCTTTGGGCTCGCCCCAGTGCTTCTCGGACACCCCCGGCCTCTTGCTCAATCGTGCGGAGCGTTTGCACGGACTCCGCGTGCAGTTGATTCGCCTTCTCAAGCTGGGCTGCAGCGTGGGCGATGGCCTGCTCATATTTCGACGCGAGTTCAACTAAGCGTGATTCGGGGGGAGGCACGGGCAAGGGATTGTGCCAATGACCAACCCGAACCAAGTAGCCAACGCATGATTCGGTCCACTCGGCGGCTGAGCTCCAATGTTGGGATACAAGGAACTCGTGAAGATTATTCAGCGCAGCGACCAAGTGAACGTCTCTCGATCCCCTTCCATAAACATCCCAAACTGCAGTGTGCGGAATCTCCAGCCTGTCCGGTCGAACAAGTAATGCCCTGACCTGAACCACGATCCTCTCTAGCGATGACACCAGTCGAGTGGGGGTCCAACCTTCCAGTCCGAGATCATGGTCCATTGACGGACACTGGACGGCCAATTGCTCCCGCACACCCGGCAATAGGTTTTCAATGCGTTCCAGAATTGGTTCGCAGTCTCGGACAACGCTTGGGACGAGGGCCATGCCAAAGGAAATCGCCGGACTCGCCGCAACTCAAGGTTCAAACGGCGGTGATGAAGATCGCGACGCCGTTTCCGCCGGATTCCACATCCACCACAGCGTCAGCAGCAGACCCGTCAGCGCGAGGGTAAAGCCCCAGGCATGCGGGTGGGCCCACGGGCGGAGCACGCATCCGGCGATGTCGGCTGCGAGTCGGGTCGGTGCGGTCAGCACATCCCAACTGTTGAACCGCTGGAAACGGCCGAGGTAAACGCCAAAGCTTGCCAGTGTCAGGGCCGCCACAGTGAACGCCTGGGTCCAGCGAGGACGGCCGGCCGCCGCCACGCAGCGCCGCACGGTCCGCAGAGAGCTGAAGCCGAGTGCGGTCCCCAGCAGGGCAAAGTGCAGGAGGAGCAGCAGGTCGAACCACGGCGGGGCACCCACCCGCGGACGCCAGTGCAGCACGTCGGTGAGCAGATACGGCGCATTGGGAAAGAACAGCAGCCAGCCCGCACCCAGGGCCAGATTGCCCGGGGAAGGCCAGGGCACAGTCCGTTCCCGCAGCCGCCGGGCGAGCAGGTCCGCGAACAGCACCGGCAGCCACGCGATGAAGAGGTTCCACAGCAGGAACGCAAATTCCAGAAACCCGCTCCACCACCAGCGCAGGTGAACAAGTCCCATGCCGAACACCGTGGCGAGCAGGGCTGCCCGATGCCGGAGCAGGAAGCTGGTGCCCCACGTGCGGCTGGCCCGCAGCCATTGGCGTGGGTCCGGGCGATTGCTGGTGGCGGTGGACTGGGCTGAATCCGTCATCGGCAGGTGCGTTTTCGTTCCCGAATCTTCGAGTGCAATCCGTGTGAGGGATTGGACCGCGGTGGCGTTCAATCGGCACGGAGGAGAATCGCGATCTCCCCTGTGTGGCTGGCAGATTCGCGCCGGCCGGTGCAACGGCGGGGCCAGTCGCCTGCCTGCTACGGGTTTGTTGTGCCGGTGTGAGTCCCCGCCCCTCAGTTCGCCGGCCAGAGGAAGTCGAGATCGTTGGTGCCGGCGAGCGCGGCATTGAGCAAGGCCCCGCGCATCGCCGGCGAGGCGACCTGTTGCACACTGCCATCGCCGAACAGCAGGTTGCCGGCATTCTGGTGAATTTCCGCCGTCCAATTGGCCGAGGCGAATGCTGTCTGATTGGTGGCCACTCCGAAGGGAATCCGCAGGGCGACCTGCGACGGAGCCTCGGTGGGTGACAGGCTGAACGGCGGTCCGGCGATATTGCGGTCTCCCCCCAGAATGGACTGAGGTTGTTCTTCGTTCGCGTTGAGGCCGATGAAGTAACTGGCGGCGCGATCACGCGCCGCTGCTTGGGCGGGCGCCATCAGGAAGGCGAACGTGTTGGATTGGGGGGTAAGCCGGAACGGATCCGATGGGCACCGCAGGCATCGCGGGGTGGAAAGCTCGTTGGATAACACCGAAAACCAACGGGCAACGCCTGCTGCGGGTGCCAGTGGGGTTCCCGGAGCCTCGCTGAAAAGGAGGGCGGGGGACGCGGGTTGATTCGAAGGCGAGGGTTGCCAGGGAAACCTGCCGTCGTTGTCGGTGGCGAAAATGCGGAACGCGAGGCCGATGTTCTTTAGGTTACTGATGCAGCTGACCCTCGCGGCGCGGGTGGTGGCTTTCGCAATCCGCGGCATGATCACGAACACCACCAACAGCGCAGCGCAAACGATCACGACTGACATCTCTATCTTGGTGAACGCGGCCTGTCGGTTCGGCTTGTTGAGGTGCATGAGGGCGACAAAACAAGGGCAGCGCGAATAGGTCCAGTCCGGCCTGCGACTTCAGTTTCGCGACTTCAGCAAGGTCTTCAGATAGCGGCCCGTGTGGGATTCCTTCACCTGGGCGACCTGTTCGGGCGTGCCTTCGGCAACGATCTGGCCGCCGGCTTCGCCGCCCTCCGGGCCGAGGTCAATCACCCAGTCGGCCTCGGCAATCAGGTCGAGGTTGTGCTCAATCACGATGACGGTGTGGCCGGCATCGATGAGTCGCTGGATGACTTCGACGAGCCGGCGCACGTCCTGCATGTGCAGGCCGATGGTGGGTTCTTCGAGGATGAAGAGGTCGCGCTTCGGAACGCGGGTTGCGGGTTGCGGACCGCGGATGATCCCGGGGTCGGCTGCCGCCGCCTTCAAGCCGCCGAGCAAATGGGTGACGAGTTTGATGCGCTGGGCTTCGCCACCGCTGAGCGTGGGGCTGGTCTGCCCGAGGCGAAGGTAGTCGAGTCCGGTGTCGTGCAACGCCTCCAGCGGGCGCAGCAGTTTGCGGTGCGCCGCGAAGAATTCGAGCGCCTCGGCCACGGAGAGGTTGAGGACGTCGGCGATGGACTTGCCCTGCCAGGTGACGTCGAGGGTCTCGGGATTGAACCGTCCGCCGCCGCAGCGGTCGCATTTCACCTGCGCGGTGGGCAGGAAGTTCATCTCCAGTTCGATGACGCCCTTGCCCTCGCAGTCGGGGCACCGGCCTTGGGCGGAATTGAAACTGAACCGGCCGGGACCGTAGCCGCGCAGCTTGGCTTCGGTGGCAGAGGCGAAGAGCTGCCGGATGTCGTCGAAGAAGCCCACGTAGGTGGCCGGCGTGGAACGTGGCGTGCGCCCGATGGGCGACTGGTCCACCTCGTGAACGGCGTTCAGGACCTCGAAGCCGGTGACCTCTGCAGACTGCGGATTGCGAATTGTGGACTTGGCCGGCTTCGCCAGCGCCGCTTCGACTGCGGGGAAGAGGCAGTCTTTGATCAGCGTGCTCTTGCCGGAACCACTGACACCCGTGACGGCGATGAAGCGGCCCAGGGGAAAGCGGACGGTGAGGTCCTTGAGGTTGTTCTTCGCGGCATGGTGCAGCGTCAGCCAACCGCGCTTCGTGGCAGCCGACGTGAGGAGGCTCTGTTTCTTCTTCCGACTTCCAACTTCCGACTTCCGACTGGGAGTGAGCCTCCTTACGACGGCTGCTACAGGGGCGACAGGCCGCCGTTGCCCGCGGGTCGGATAAGTCTTCGTTTCCAGCGCCTTGAGCATCTGGCCGGTGAGCGAATCGGGATGGCGCAGGAGTTCCGGCACGGTGCCGGCGGCGACGACGCGGCCACCGTTCACGCCGGCACCGGGACCGAGATCGATGATGAAGTCGGCGCGCCGCATCGTTTCCTCGTCGTGCTCGACCACCACGAGCGAGTTGCCGCGGTCGCGGAGCTGGTGGAGACAGTCGAGCAGACGGTCGTTGTCGCGGTTGTGCAGGCCGATGGTCGGCTCATCGAGCACGTAGAGCACGCCGCTGAGATTGGAGCCCAGCTGCGCGGCGAGGCGGATGCGCTGGCCTTCGCCGCCACTGAGCGTGATGACACTACGACCCAACTGGAGGTAGCCGAGCCCGACCTCGCGCAGGAAGCGGAGCCGTTCGCGGATTTCCGGCACGATGTCCCGGGCGACTTCCGCCGCGCGTCCATCGAGTTGGAGCGCATCGGCCCAGGCATGGGCGGCGTCCACGGTGAGCGCGGAAATGTCGGAGATCGTGGGGGACGACGAATGACCAATGACCAATGAACGCGACTTCGGCGTCTTGCCCGACGCCTTGGTCATTGGGAATTGGTCCTTGGACATTTTCAGCCGCACCGCCCGCGCTTCGGGTCTGAGCCGCGCGCCGTGACATTCGGGGCAGACCTCGCGTTTGCCATCCGACCAGCGCCACCAACTTTCCTCGATGGCATCGGCGTTGGCGCCGCGTTCCGTGTCGGGGATGTAGAAGAGTTCGCCGAAGCCGCGGCATTTCGGGCACCAGCCCTGGCTGGAATTGTAGGAGAAGTTCTTCGGGTCCAGCGGTGCGAAGCTGCGCCGGCACTGCGGACAGGAGCGGTCCGTGGAGTGCACCGTGAGCCGACCGCGCTTATCGAGCGCGAAGAGCACACCCTTGCCGACCGTCAGGGCGTCATCGACGAGCTGGCGCGGGTCGGGACCTGCAGGGGCGGACTTTCCCGTCCGCCCGGCGCTGCGGACCGGAAGGTCCGCGCTCCCGGCAGCCAGCGTGCCCACGACCACCTCAATGTCGTGCTCCTTGAAGCGGTCGAGGCGGAAGGATTCGTCGGTGCGATGCCATTTCCCGTCCGCGCGGATCTCCTCGTAGCCGTGCTTGCGGGCCCAGTCGGCGATCTCGCTGTGGAAGCCCTTGCGGTTGCGGACGACGGGCGCGAGCAGCGTCAGTTCGCCGCGCTGTTTCGCCTCGGCGGCGAGCGTCGCGCGGAGTTCGTCGCGGGTCTGGGCGGCGACCGGCACGTTGCAGTCCGGGCAATGCTGGGTGCCCAGCCGGGCGAACAGCAGGCGGATGAAGTGATAGATCTCGGTGACGGTTGCGACGGTGCTTTTGCCGCCGCCGCGCGTGGTGCTCTGCTCGATGCTGACCGTGGGCGGCAGACCGGTGATCAGGTCCACGTCGGGCCGGGCGAGCTGTTCGACGAACTGCCGCGCGTAAGCGCTCATCGAGTCGAGGAACCGCCGCTGGCCTTCCGCGAACAGCAGGTCGAAGGCGAGCGTGCTCTTGCCGCTGCCGCTTACGCCGGTGACCACGACAAACTTCCCGCGCGGGATGTCCACCGCGAGGTCCTTCAGGTTGTGTTCGCGCGCCCCGCGCACGGCGATGGCATCGGCGGGCAGGTCGGCGAAGGCGCTGGCGGCGTCGGCGTCGTTGAACACGGGCCAAGGGGTAGCACCGGGAGCGGCAAATGACCAATGGGCAGTGGGGCGTTGGCAGCCGGGTCCGCGGGCAGTGAGCATTGAACTTGGTGTCCGCCTCGGCGCATGCTGCGGGTGCGCCGCCCATGTTCCTCCGTTCCGTGCCCACCCAAGGTCTGTTTCCGCGATTGGCGGCGCTGGTGGTGTCATGTTTGTGCGTGGGAGCGGCCATGGCAGCGCGGCTGCCGGTGGAATTCTCGATCAAGCGCTGGACCGCGACGGAACGGCTGCCGCTGTCGTCGGTGGAGGCCATGGTCCAGACCCGGGACGGCTTCATCTGGTTTGCCATGAACGGCGGCCTCGGCCGGTTCGACGGGCAGAATCTCCGGGTCTATGACGCGGCGAACACGCCCGAACTGCCCGTGCCCGTGGTCACCGCGCTGGCCGAAGCGCCGGATGGCAGCCTGTGGGTCGGTTCGGCCGGTGGCGGGTTGGTCCGGTGGAAAGCCGGCCGCTTTCACCGGTATGGTCCGGCGGACGGCCTGCACAACGAGCAGGTGAAAGCCCTCAGCCTGGGCGCGGACGGCCGGCTCTGGCTCGGCACGGACGGGGGCGGGGTGTTTGTCCGGGAGCCGGATGGCCGGTTCCGCAACTTCGGTTCGGCGGAAGGGCTGGAGGATCCCTTCGTCGTGGGCCTCAAGATGGATGTCTCCGGCCAGTTGGTGGTGGCGACCTTTCGCCAGGGACCCTGGGTGCTGAGCGGGGAGCGCTTTCGCCGGCTGGCCGTGGAGCCGAAACCGCCGGACGGGGCGGACCTGTCGCTGACGCAGGGGAGCAGCGGCCGGGTGTGGCTGGGGACAAGCGGGGGCGTTTACGTGTTTGACGGCGAGCGCTTCGCGCATTGGACGCCGGGGAATTCCCTGGGCGGGGCCAAGGCGCTGACGGCGTGGGAGGTGGCCACGAACGAAGTCTGGATCGGCACGGACCGCAGCCTGATCCGGTGGAAAGACGGCGAATGGGCCGCCTACCCGACCGGCGGCGCCACTGCGCCGCGGATGGCCAACGCGTTTCTCGTGGATCACGAGGGCTCGGTCTGGCTGAGCGTCGAGGGCGGGGGACTCCTTCAGTTGCGGGTTACGCCGGTGGCGGTGTTGGGGGCGGCGGAGGGCCTGTCCGGTGATGAGGTGACTTCCGTCCATGCGGCCCGGGACGGTGCGCTCTGGATTGGAACATCCCGCGGACTGACGCGCCAGGGGGCTGACGGCATGCGCTCGTTTACGCGGGCGGACGGGCTGCCGGATGAGTGCGTCTTTTCGCTGCAGGAAGACGCCGAAGGGTCCCTGTGGGTTTCGACCCGGCGGGGAGGCATGGTGCGTTGGGCGGAGGGCCGCTTTGTGCCGGTGCCGGGCTCGGGCGGCAAGAATCCGGATATCGCGTGGTCGCTGGTCCGGGGTCGGGCCGGGAACATGTGGGCCTGCACCTCGCGCGGACTGATGGAGTATCGGAACGGTCAGTTCGTCCGGCGGATTGCCGGCGAGCAGGGGTTGTCCAACAACGATGTCCGCTGCCTGATTGAACAGGCCGACGGCGTGCTCTGGGTGGGCACTTCCTACGGGCTCAACCGCATCTCCCCGGCCGGAATCGAGGTGTTCACCATGACTGAGCAGAAGGAGCCTCTCGAAGTGGTGATCGCCCTGCATCAGGATGCCGACGGCGCGCTTTGGATCGGCACCATGGCCCGGGGCTTGTTCCGGCTGCAGGATGGCAAGCTGCACCGGTATTCCACCGCCGACGGACTGCCCGACAACGGGATCAATGCCATCCTCGAAGATGCGGAAAACCGGCTGTGGCTGGCGACCGGCAACGGTTTGGCCGTGGTGTCCCGGAGCGAGCTGGTGGCCCGGCAGGTGCGGCCGGAACTGCCCCTGAACCTCCGGGTCTATCGGCGCAGCGATGGCCTGCGTTCCGAGGAGATGACCGGCACAATCCAGCCCACCGCCGCCCGCACCGCGGACGGCCGGATGTGGTTTTGCACGGCTGATGGCCTGGCCTCCTTCGGTCCGACGGCGGACACCCGCCGCAGCGGCATGCCGCGGGTTTCGCTCGAGCGGGTCGCCATGGAGGGACCCCAACCCGTGGAGGGGCTGAACGGCTGGTTGCCGGGACGCGTGCCGGCCCGCCTGAAGCCGACCGTGGAATATGGTTCAACGCCCGCCCCGGCGGGCCAGCGCCGGGCCGTGTTTGCGCCCACGGGATTCGAGGAACTCCAGATTCCGCCACAACAGGAGCGGCTCGATTTTCAGTTTGTCTGCCCCAGTTTCGTCGCCCCTCACGCCACCAGCTACCGCTACCGTCTCAGCGGCTTCGACAGCGGTTGGGTGGATGCAGGCGCCCGTTCCGCCGCCTACTACACGCGGATTCCGCCCGGCCGCTTCCGGTTTGAGGTCGAAGCGCAGGACGAAACCGGGGTGTGGAGCCAGCCGGGGCGGCCATTGGCGTGTGGGTGCTGCCGGCGTGGTGGCAACAGGCAGAAGTCCACGCCTTGGGCGCGATCGTTTTCCTGGGTTCCGGCGTGTGGTTCTATCAGATCCGGATCCGTCGCATCCGCCGTCAACGGGAGGCTTCCGCGGAGTTTTCCCGGCAACTGATCCGTTCGCAGGAACAGGAACGGGCGCGCATTGCCGGGGAGTTGCACGATGGCTTGGGGCAGGAGCTTCAGCTCATCCGTAACCGGGCCGAAATCGTGCGGCGCCGGAGCTCGCTGGACGAGGAAAGCGCCCGCCAGCTTGCGTCCATTTCCGAGACCGCGGCGCGGGCGATTCATGGCGTGCGGGCGTTGTCCCGCGGCTTGCGACCGCCGGAACTGGATCAGTTGGGACTCTCCGAAGCCCTGCGCTGGCTCGGCCGAAACTGTGCGGAAAGCGCGCCGCTGCGACTCGAATTCAGCATCGCCGACGTGGATGAGGCCCTGCCGGACGATTACCATGTGGACTTCTACCGGATCGCGCAGGAGGCGCTGAACAACGCCATCCGGCATTCGGGGGCGTCGGAAATCACCTTTGAGGTTCAATGGGCCGACCGGGTGCTCCAGCTTTCCGTGTTCGACAATGGCCACGGCTTTGACCTGGAGGCGGTGGAATCGGCGCCGCGGCTGGGTGCGGGACTCCGCAACATGCAGGCCCGGGCGGCGCTGCTGCAGGGCCGCTTGGAGTTCCAGTCCCAGCCCAACGTGGGAACGCGGTTGACCCTGACCGTGCCCGTGCCGGATAACCCCGGGCCGCAGCCATGATTCGCGTCCTCATTGTTGATGACCATCCGATTGTCCGGCAGGGACTTCGGAATCTGGTGGAGCGGGCGGAGGGCGTGGAAGTCGTGGGTGAAGCCTCCGACTTTGGCTCGGCGATGGAAGCGATCACGTCCCTGCGGCCGGATGTGGCGGTCCTGGACCTCAATCTGGGCCACGCTTCCGGACTTGAACTGGTGGCCCACTGCCGTGCCCTGAACCCGCCCGTAGGCGCGGTGGTGCTGACGATGCACCGGGAGGAAAGCACCTTTCAGGCGGCGGTCCGGGCGGGCGCCGCCGCGTATGTGCTCAAGGAAAACGCCAGCGAAGACGTGCTGCTGGCGATCCGGTCGGTGGCCGCCGGGGGCTTTTTTCTCAGCAGCAGCCTGCGGGAGTTCATGGGGCGCACCGTGCCGGAAGCGGCCGCTCCCCAATCGGCGGGTCCGGGGTATCCCTCGCTGACCCCCACAGAACGCCGGGTGCTCCGGTTGATTGGGATGAACCGCACCACGAAAGAAATTGCCCACGAACTCTGCATCAGCCCCCGCACGGTGGAGACTCATCGGGCTCACATCTGTGAACGGCTGAACCTCCGGGGGGCCCAGGCGCTGTTGCGCTTTGCCCTCGAAAACCGCGCCGCGCTCTGAGTTCGTAGGTTCGGTGCGGTGGGTCCGTAGTAGCACGGATGCGTTATCCGTGATGTCACCTAGCGACATTTGGTGAGAGCACGGATAGCCCGACGCCCGCACGACATGGCATACCAACGGGGTCTATCGGCGGTCCGACAGACGCCCGATGACTGTCATGGTGGTGGATGACTCAACCGAAATGCGCGGACTGCTCCGTGATCTGATTGCGCCCTTGGCGGATCAGGTTGTGGAGTGCGGCGACGGCGCGGAGTGCGTGGCGCGCTTCGACGAAGTCCATCCCGATTGGACGGTCATGGACGTGCGGATGCCGGTTCTGAACGGATTTGGCGCCGCCCGTCTCATCCAGAGCGCTCATCCGGGAGCCCGGATTCTCCTGGTCACGCAATCGCCGTCCGAGGCGTTTCGGAAAGCGGCGACCGATTCGGGTGCGGTGGGGTTGCTGGCCAAAGACGACCTGCACCGGGTTTCGGAAATCCTGCTAACTCACCGTCCCGCATGAAACTGTCGCACCTCAGGCTGATGCGGGCGATCGACGTGGCCTTGGCCGGATGCTTGTTCGCGGCTTCCGCCGGGATGACGCAGGCGGCTCCTTTCACCTATCAGGGCCGGTTGGCCGATGGTGGATCGCTGGCCAACGGTAACTACGAACTCACCTTCCGGCTGTTTAATGATGCCTCTGCGGGTTCCGCCGTCGGTAGTCCGGTCGTATTGGCTCCGGTTTCCGTCACCAACGGTCTGTTCACGGTCAATCTCGACTTCGGCAATGGGGTGTTCGACGGCGCGGCCCGGTGGCTGGAATTGGCGGCCCGAACCAACGGTTCCGTTTCCGCCCCGGAAACCCTCCTGCCGCGCCAGCCGATCAATGCAGTTCCCTATGCCATCCGTGCCTTTGCCGGCTCTGGCAACGCCGCGGAACTGACCTCCGGCACGGTGCCGGATGCGCGGCTGAGCGGGAACATTGCCCGGATTTCCGACCTGCTGTCTCTGAGCAACACCCTGTCTGCCCGCCTGGCAGCGCTCGAGGCGCAGCTCAACGGGCTGCCGCCCGCAGGAGTTGCGGCGGTGTCGGCCAACCCGGCGGATGCCACGTTGGCGGGTGACGGTTGGGTCAATTTTTCTTCGGTGCCCGCCCCGAGTTGGGCCAACGGCAGCACCGACGGCGCTCCCACGGCCCGTGCCGGTCATGCGGCGGTGTGGACGGGGCAGCAATGGCTCGTCTGGGGCGGTGCCGTGGGTGGCGGCAACCTTTCCTCGGTCGGGGCCGCGTATGATCCGGTGACCGACGGGTGGGCTGCGATTTCGCAACTGAATCCCCCCGCCGCGCGCCAGGGGCCTTCGGCCGTGTGGACTGGTTCGGCGCTGCTCATCTGGGGCGGGCAGGGCGCTGCTGGAGCGCTGGCGACCGGCGGCAGCTTCAATCCCGTGACCGCCAACTGGTCGGCCTTGCCCACGAGCGGCGCGCCGGCCGCCCGGCAGCAGCACGTCACGGTATGGACCGGCGCCCGGATGCTGGTCTGGGGTGGGCGCAACGCCACGGGCGTGCTCGCCGACGGCGGCAGTTTTGATCCGGCCGGTTCCTCCTGGGCCAGCCTCCCGACCTCGGGCGCACCGGAAGCGCGGCTCGGTGCGGTCGGTGTGTGGACCGGCACCCAGTTCCTGGTTTGGGGCGGGCAGGGCGGGCTTGGAGAATTGGGCTCGGGCGCCCGCCTGCCGCTGTCCGGCGGCACGACGCCCGGCGCGTGGAGCGCGATGACCACCACCGGCGCACCTGGCGCCCGCGTGGGGCATACGATGGTGTGGACCGGTTCCCGGCTGCTCGTCTGGGGCGGCAAACAGGGCGGCGTGGGTTTGAACACCGGCGGCAGCTACGACCCGGTGGCGGACACTTGGACCGCGTTGCCGACGGTCGGAGCGCCGACGGCCCGGTTCGGCCATGTCGCCGTGTGGACGGGCTCCGAGATGGTGGTGTTTGGCGGCCAGACCGGTCCGTCAGCCAACAGCGCGGTCGCCACGGGCGCCGCCTTCAATCCCGTGACCGGCGCTTGGCGTCCGCTGACCGGCGGCGGCGGGCCGGTGGCGCGCAGCGGCGCGGCGGCGGCCTGGACCGGCTCGGAGCTGCTCATTTTCGGCGGCACAGGCACCGCTGCGCCCGTGGGGGCACTCCAGCGCCTGAACCCGCAACCCACCTGGTATTTTTATCGCAAGCCATGAAACCGCGTTTCTACCTGCCCCTGCTGGCCTGTCTGGCGACGTTGCTCGCCGCGAGCCGCGCCCAGGCACATTGGGTCACCCAATCCTTCGACCTCAAGGCCGGCTGGAACGCCGTGTTCCTCCATGTGGACGCCTCGCACGCCTCCATCGCCTCGCACCTGGCCTCCGATCCCAATGCCAGCATTGAGGAAATCTGGCTCTGGGAACCGCCCACGTCGTTGGCGCAGTTTGTCCAGACCCCCCAGGAGCCGGTGAACGGCGGCAGCCAGTGGCGTGCTTGGAAACGCACTGAGGCCGGCGCTTCCGTGCTTCAGAATCTGATCCCCAACGCCGCCTACCTCGTGCGGGTGCGGTCCGACATCGCGACCTTCAACTGGAACCTCAAGGGCAAGGCCATCGCGCCGCGTTACCAGTGGACCAGTTCCGGCCTCAACTTCCTCGGCTTCCCCACCGCCACGGGCACGCCGCCGACGTTTGAGGACTTCCTTGCCCAGTCGCCGCCGGAGTTCCAGCAGACCGCCGAAATTTACCGCTATCCCGGCGGCGATCTGGGCGCCGGCAACCCGCTGCAGGTGCTCACGTTGCGCACCACCACCGTGAACCGTGGCGAAGCCTACTGGGTCCGTGCGGGCGAGGTTTACAACCGCTACTACGGCCCGTTTGAAATGGTGGCCAACGGCTCCGGCCTCGTTTCGCTCGGCGATCAGGTCAGCGTCACCAGCGTGCGGCTCAAGAATCTCACGCCCAACCCGCTCACGGTTTCGCTCAGTCTGGTCGCCTCCGAAGCGCCGCCCGCCGGCCAGCCCGCCATCGTCAATGTCCCGCCCCTGCTGGTGCGCGGCGAGCGCAACCCGACCAACCTGACTTACACCTACGTCACGCTCCCAGTCGGCACGGCCCGTTCTTGGACACTGGCTCCCTATGGCCAGCCGGGGTCCGACACGGAGGTGGTGGTCGGCCTCGACCGCTCGACCTTCACAGGCAGCGTGGGTGACCTGTTCGCCGGCGTGCTGCGGTTCACCGATTCGCTGGGGCAGTCCCGGGTGGATATGGGCCTGTCGGCCTCGGTGGGTTCGACTGCCGGCCTGTGGGTGGGCAACGCGGTGGTCGCCGAAGTCGGCCATTACCTGAAGACCTTCCAGCGCAACTCCGACAACCAGCCGGTCACGCTCCCCGACGGCTCGTATGCCATCCTGAGCACCAACACCAGCTTGGGCGCCGTGCCGGCCACCTACCCGCTGCGGCTGATCGTTCACAACCCCGCCACCGGTCCGGCGACCCTATTCCAGCAAATCTTCGTGGGGCCGAATGCGGCGACCAATCCCATCGTGACCAACCAGGAGGAATCCCTCGGGGCCGCCCTGTTGGCGCAGGCCCGCCGGATCAGCGCCACGCACCTGCCGTGGAGCGACGGCAACTCCGGCTGGAACTTCAGCGGCAACCTGGCCCAGGGCGCCTCCATTAACGTGAGCGTCACCAACCGCTTCAACAACCGCGTCTCCAACCCGTTCCTCCACACTTATCACCCGGACCACGACACCTTGGATCCGCGCTTCCAGCAGGAGGTGCCGCAGGGGTCCGAGTCCTACACACTGGTCCGCAACATCACCCTCAGCCTGCTGCCGCCCTCGGACGACTTCTCCAGCCGCGTGGCCTCCGGGCAATCGCTGATCGGACAATACTCCGAAATCCTCCGCCTGCAGGGCTTGGCCCGGCCCGGAAACACGTTCGACACCCGCGATTTTGAAGTGCGCGGGCTCTTCAACCTCAACCGCATCTCCCAGATCGCGACCGTCACCCGTCCCTGACCTGCAACCCTGAAACCCGGCTTGAACCCTCCGCTTCACATGAACGCTTTCTCCGCACTTTCTCCTAAACCATCCCAGTCCCGCACTGCCATGAAACACAAGTTCCTGCCCGCGGCCCCATGGCGGGCCGCCCTGTTCGCCCTCGTCCTGGGGGCGGGAGTCACCACCTCGCAGACGGCCTTGGCCCAGGCCAACGCCCGGCCGCCGGAGCGCCTGACCTACCAGGGCTTCCTGGTGGACGGCAACGGCGCTGCCTTGGGCAACACGGCACCTAAGAACTACGACGTCATCTTTCGTATCTGGAGCAGCGAAAGCGGGAGCTCCGGCACCGAGCGCCTCTGGTCCGAACAGCAGACTGTCACGGTGGACAAGGGCTACTTCAGCGTGCTGCTCGGCGAAGGCACCCAGGTGGGGAGCGAACTCAAGCCGCAATTGCCCACGCTCTTCAAAGGCGCCACGGCGTCGGACCGCTGGGTGGCCGTCACCGTGAAGGGCATCGGGGCGGGTGGGGCCAACGTGGACATCCTGCCGCGGATGCGGCTGCTGCCTTCGCCCTACGCATTCCTCGCGGAGCAGGCGACGAAACTGGTGCGCGTGGACAACAGCGCGGACCTGCTCACCAGCAGCGGCAACGTGCTGAGTTTCGGCGGGCACTTGGATGTGTTGGGCAACAATTCGCTGGAGTTTGGGGCCGATGTGGCGGGCAAGCAAAGCGACGCCGGTCGCATGGGGTATAACCTCTACAGCAATGCAGGTAACCTCGACATTGTGGGCGCGGGCACCTTGGCCACCAACCGCAAGATCAAGCTGTGGGCCGAAGGCGGGCTCACCATCGCGGGACCGGTGACAGTGTCTGGCGCGGTGACCGCCACCTCGTTCAATGGGGCATACACGGGCGACGGCTCGGCGCTGACCGGCGTGGCCAAGCTGGGGGCCAACAACACGTTCACGGGTTACCAGGAAGTTCAGAACCACCTTCGCATCGGTGAACTTGCCGGGGGGTCTGGCATTGCCGCCGGCTGGGGCGAGGCGCTGATCTTTTCCGGAGCACCGCCATTGAACGGCAACGCCGACAACACCGACCCGCTCTGGCTGGCCCGCTACAACACGGCGCCGAACGCCAGCGAGTTGCGCATGGTGATTGGCGACGATCCCGGATCCAGCGCGGATGCCTTCGTAATCGGCACGATGCCGGGCGGCAACTTCAGTCAAACAACCACATTCGAGCCCAAGTTTGGCTTCACGGCGAGGGGGTTGCTCGACTTCGGCTATGGCAGAACCAAAGAGGTCAGCGCCGGCACCATCGGTTATCAGGTTCACTCTACCGATTCCCTGGACATCGTCGGGGCCGGCACCACGGGCACCAACCGCAAGATCCAGATGTGGGCCGAGGGCGATTTGCAGGTGAACACCGCATCGGGGAAGACGGCGGTGGTTCAATCCTCTTGGATCAGCGTTTACCACGCCACGGACAAGAACAAGCGAGTGGACATAGACCGCGTGAGCAACGGCGTGCGGATCTGGGCCAACGGCGGCGGCTTCGGCAACGCCAGCGGGGACACTCGCCAGATCGTCTGGGACGGCGACGGTAACTGGGACGCCAGCTCCGACCGCAAGCTGAAGAAGAACATCGAGGATGCCGAGCCGGTGCTGGACCGGGCACTGCAAGTGCAGTTGCGCCGTTACAACTGGAAGCATGACCCGGACGGATCCAAAAAGGCCATGGGTGTAATAGCCCAGGAGTTGCAGCCGCTTTTCCCCGAGATGATCGGGCAAACGGAGGAAAAGGAAACCGGCGAGACCCACCTGACAGTGGGATACAGTGATTTTGGCATGATCGCCATCAAGGCCATCCAAGAACTCAAAGCCCGGCACGATGCCGAGCTGAAAGAGGTCAAAGCCGAACTCGCCGACCTCAAGGCCCAGATGAAGCAGGTGCTGCAGGCCGCGGCGGAGCTGCAGGCCCACGCCGACAAGAGCAGGACGACCGCCGCGGTGACTAAGTAAGGCGTCATCCTCCCGCCGGTGTCGCCCGTCGCGGTGCCGGCCGTCTCCCCTAACGTCAACCGCTGCATACAATGAAATGGTCCATGCATAGCCTTCGAGCCGTTCCCCTTGTCCTTGGCCTGCTGGCCGGCGTGGTGAACGCCCAGGCGCAGCTCGTCCTGCCACTGGAGTTCCGCCATGTCCTGACCAATGACACCAAGCTGAACTTCCAGTCGCAGGCGGGCGTGCCGATCTCCACGACTGTGGGGACTCCGCCCGGCTCCAATGGTCAGCAGCCCACGGCCAATGAGTCGGCCGGCTCCTTTGCCACCCCGACGGCAAAGCAGTTCCGCAACTTCCTGTCGCTGGGGGCTGTGCCCGGCCTGAAGCAGGCCGATTGGCTGGCCGTCAGCAATTCCCCCACCTTGCAGGCGGGTGTCACGCCGATGAATGCCACCGTGGCCGAGCAGATGCGTCTGCCCCGGGGGGCCGCCGCCACCATTCCGGGGGGCATGATTGTCCTGCGCCGCGCGGCGGTGGGCATGCCTTACTTCAGCCGGCAGGTCTCGTTTGCCTTTGGCCAGGTGGTGCCGCCGCCCGAGGTCAACGAGGGCGGCATCCTGCTCACCGGTCCCAACACCGGCAGCTACTGGCTGCCCGAGCCGCATACCACGGTGAACCACGCCAACAGCGGCTACTACTGGAGTCCGCACGCCCGGCTGGTCTATGCGATCCAGCCCGGTCCGATGCAGATCACCTGGGCGAAGTCCACGCCCTACACCACCGCCAATCTGCCCGGCTACACGAACCCAGGCGGCGGGGCCAGCTTCCGCACCAACGGCGCCAACATCTTCCTGCTCTACACGCAGAACTATCTGGTGTCGGGCAGCGCCTCGAAGTCGCCGCGCAAGATGTATTGGACCCAGAAGGGGTTCCAGAACATCGGCAAACCGATCCTGGTGCCGGCCGCCCGCGTGGGTGCGGTGAACATCGTTTACAACAACAATTTTCCGCAAGTGGTCGCCGAGGAATTCCAGGGCATCGGCTCCAGCAGCCCGACCGACGGCACGACCAACGCCCCGCTGCCCGAGCTCCGCACGCTCTGGTATGAGGAGCAGCAGAACGTCATCTACGCCTACAACCAGGAAGGCCGTGTCTTTGTCGAACTGCTCGGCGACCTCCGGCAGGACGGCCAGACCTTCGAGCCGTTGGGCACAGAGATTGTGGACGTCATCAAACAGCCCATCGCCCAGGATGTCGAAGTCGAGCTGGGCGAGCGCATCATCCCGCCCGAGGGAGGCACGCTGGAGGAGTTGGTGCCGGAGCCGCTCAACCAGGTGTTGGGTCCCAGCTTTGCCTTCCGTCACAACGCTGCCGGCGTCGGCGGGGTCGAATACTACGCCACGCGCGAAACCCAGAACGTGAACGACTACCTCGTCCACTGGATGGAGACCGGTGAGGCGGGTCTGATGTGGCCCAAGCTGTTCGGCCGTTACGCGCTCGTGTGGCCGACCGACGTGGCCAAATACAGTCTCTATGTGCGTCCCGAAGTGGCCACGGAATCCGCAGCTCAGGCGACCTCGGTGCTCATTGATCCGGAGAACGCCCCGACCATCGAGTATCAGGACCCGTTGGACCAGCCCCGGGCGAAGTTCACTCCGGACCTGCGCTTCTACACTTACCTGACCGCCCAGCAACCGGCACACCGCACATTGCTGCGCTACACCGGGGGCGAAAATATCGGCTTCGAGCGCGTCTTCTCTTGGTTCGTGGGCAACCTGCGCACTACCAATTTCGCCTCCAGCCCCATCGTGACCAACCTGTCGGCGTGGAATGGCTCCACGCTGGTTTGGCCCAATGAGCTTGCCGCCCCGCGCGTGGTCAGCGCCACGGTCAACGTCGGCGACCGCATCAACGCCCCCGCGGGCGAGGCGGGCAGTGCCGGTGGCGCGGATTATCTGGCCGGCTACCTCAACCAGTCGGTCGGCATCTCCTTCAATCCCGACGCCTACAAGGACCCCTTCACGGCCGACTTTGAAGCAGCCAACACCGGGTCCATCATTCCGGTCAACGCGATCCCCGGCGCCAATCAGCTTGAGGTCTGGTGGTTCCGCAAAAACTCAGTGGCGGCGGGCTTGAACGCCGGCAACACCCTGCTGGGCTTCCGCACCGTCCACTGGCCCTCCGCCATCGGGCGTTACACAATCCAGTGGCCGGCCGAACCGCGGGAAATCGTGCTCGCCAGCAAGCTGGGCGGCACGGGTCTCTCGACCGCCGAGAACAACGGTTCGATCTACCACCGCAACACCAAGGGCGAGATCGGCTACAATCCGAACGAGGAACACGCGCTGATGAGCGGCGGCACGCCCTTCGCGACGCGCGACGATCTCAACATCACCACCCAGACGAACAATGAGTATTCCTCGCACCCGTTTGTCCTGCTGGCCTACGCCGGCAATGATGGCCGTCCGGCGATGACGGCCTTCAAGGTGCTGCGCGAAAAACCTTCGGCCGGCTGGGTGTTCGACTACATCGTGCCCGCCGGACAAATCCTGCAGCCGCCGCCACCCCTGACGTTCCTGGCGAAGCCGGTCGAGGGCAGTGGCGATGCCGCGGTCAATTACAACTCGGAGCCTCCCACCACCGGAGGGGATCTGCCCGCAGGTTGGGCGGATGCGGATGCCACCGGGCCGCTAAAGCACTACCAGGCCTTCACCTACAAGGACCGGAAGCACGATTTCTGGGTCTATCGCGGCCTGCACGCAGGCTTGCCGGCACTCCAGGCCGGCACCTACCAGTCGGGCGGGAACACGTTCGCCGCCCTGCCCAACCCCACCCAGGCGCAAATCAGCCAACCGTTCAGCCTCTCCGTCCATGCGTCGCGGCAGGACGAGTTTCTGGCCATGGAGGTGACCGGTCTGCCGTCGTGGCTCTCCGTTAACGGGCTCACCGTAAGCGGCACCCCGCCCGCCGATGCGGTCGAACAGGACATCAATATCCAGATCGTGGTGCGCGACCTCGTGGACCTCACCCGGGTCACCAACACCACGGTCCTCCAGGTGCGCGCCAGCGGCGGCAACATTCAACAGGCCGGTCTCGCGCTGGTGAGCAGCAACAGCTACACGGGCAGCCTCATCACCTACACCAACCGGCCGCCGTTCCTGGCCGGCCATCCCGCCCCCAGCAACAGCTTTACGCTGCGCTACTACTACAAGACTGAGCCGAGCTTTGCCTGGCCCGGCATTGCGAACCCGCCGGCGACCGGGAGCATCGTGCCCTACCTGCGGAAAATTGATGCGGGCGGCAACTTCGTCGGTGCCGCCGACTCCAAGAACACGGCGTCGCTCGACATCGTGTATCGCCCGGTGTGGCCGGTGCGCGATCCCAAGGACAGTTCCAAGCCGCTGCCGACGCTTGATTATGCGGCCACGCTGACCAAGCCCTTCAAGGGCATGCCGGGCGTGCGCGACTTCAAGACTGCGCACATTCTCTACCAGCAGTCCGTGGCCGGCGACTGGGCCAACAAGCGCCCCAGCGCCGTGCTGCACGACCCCACCCGGGCCAAGTTCTCCGACGTGAAGACGCACTTTCCGGACACCGGAAAGATTCCGGCGAGCGTCTATACCACGCTCTATCAGGGGAAATACTACTTCCCCAACCTGGCGCCGCATCTGGCCGAACGGGTGTTCCTTGATCCCAACCGGGGCACCAAGGGCCAGTTGGTGCTCATCGGCCAGTTCAAGGAGGAGATCCTTGGAGAAAGCTATCTGCACCTGAACGTGCTCCGCGGCAGCGACCTGCAGGCCGTCAAGGACCTCTGTCCCGCGGGTGACGATCGGGATGAGTGGGAAGCCCTCGTCAATGCCCTGGCCACCGACGTGGAAACATTCCACGAGAATCCGGCCGTGCCCGGCACCTACGTTCCGGAATCCGCCGTGAGCAAGGGCGTGGAGGAGCTGGCCGAGGTGGATAACCACAACATCGCCGTGGATTCCTACGCCCTGACTGCCACCGGCGCGGGCGCCGGATACCTCACGGTGCTGGAAGCCAGCGGCACCGCGTTCACCAAGCCGGGTGACCCTGTCGCAATGCACATCTTCAAGGTGGGCGGCGGCCTGCATAAGGGCGAGATCAAGGTGCTGCCCAGTGCCAACCCGCTCAGTGAACTGCTCACGCTCCAGCACTCCAGCGACTTCGCCGGACGCTTCAACGAATACGAGTTCGAGTGGCGGATCGCGGCGCCGGTGGACGGGCTTCCGCCCGCCAATCCGGACGCTTACCTGGCGCTGGCCAAGGGCACGAACATCAACCGCTACACTCTTGGCGGCGCGGGCATCCAGGCGCTCAGCGACAACTACGTCATCATGCGCTACCGGCCGGTGAATCCCAACCACCCGTTGTATAAGGAGAATCCCACCGAGACCGACTGGTCCGACTGGATCGATGACCCGCCGGCCTTGGCCGAAGGGTGGATCAAGCGCGTGCTCGCGGGCATCAACCCGTTCAACCAGCGCGTCAACGACCTGTTCAACAACCAGGTCAACACCGATGTGAGCATCCTCACCCAGGCCGGCAAGCGCTGGGAGGGCGACGTGGCACTCAACCTCGACACGATCAACAACTACGGGCTCATCGAGATCTATGAAACCGTGCTGCGCCGGGGCAAGTCTCTCAGTGTGGAGCAGGGCTACAACTACGGTCCCGCCAACGATGCGCTGCTGCTGGCGGCCGGCTACCTGAGCGATCTCTACATGTTCATCGGTAACGAAGCCTGGGCCGATGCCGCCAATCCGACGATTGGCATCGGCACCGCCGACCGGGAATATGGCGACATCGCCACTGCCCTGTTCTCGTTCAAGGGGCAGGTGCCTTCGGTGCTGGAAGAAGAACTCGCGCTGCTCCGGGGCCGCGACGACTTCCTGCTGCCAGGCGTCGAGGTCACTCCGGTCTATAACCGCCTCCTCTGGAACTACACCCGCGGCATTGACTCCGGCGAGGTCATCTACGCCCTGAACTACAACATTCAGGAAAAGCCCGACTCCTCGCCCGACGGCATCATCAACGCCGCCGACGCCGCGCGCATGTTCCCGCAGGGCCACGGCGACGCCTACGGCCATTATCTCACCGCGCTCAAGGGCTATTACACGCTCCTGCTGAACGGCAACTTCGACTGGGTGCCCCGGATTGAGGCCGTGAACATCCTCGGCAAGCCAGTTTCCGTGGACTACACCGACGAGCGCAAGTTTGCCGCCGCCGCCGCCGCGTTGGCCCGGGCCGGCAACCAGACGTTTGATCTCACCTGGCGACAGGACTATCAGGCGGTGCATCGCGACGGTTGGTCCGCTTTCGGTCGCACCCGCGAGAACGCCCGGCGCAGTTTCGTGAACATTGACGGCGGCACCAACCAATCGGTGCGTCACTGGGGTATGGATCACTGGGCCAGCCGCGTGGGACAGGGCACCTACCTGAACTGGGTCGTGGGCAACGCGATCCTGCCCGATGAAGATCCCATCGAGTCCCACGAAGGCATCCAGAAGGTGGATCGGCTTACGGTGCCGGAACTGCGCGAACTCACCACGCTGGCCGATGCCCTCCAGACCTCGCTCGACAACGCCGAGGGCGGCCTCTCGCCTTTGGGAGTCCCAGAAGATGGCATGGCCTTTGACCTGAATCCTCTGGGCGTGGTCGGTCGGGAGGAGGGCGCTCACTTCGAGCAGATCTACTCGCGCGCGATCAAGGCGCTGAACAATGCGGTGACCGCGTTCGACGACGCCAAGGATGTCACGCGGCTGATGCGGTCCGAGCAGGACTCGGTCGCCGAGTTGCAGAACAACATCCTGCTCCAGGAACAAGCCTACACCAATGCGCTCGTGGAACTCTACGGCACGCCGTATCCCGAGGACATCGGCCCCGGCAAGACCTACAGGCAGGGCTATCAGGGCCCGGATTTCCTGCACTACAGCTATGTGGACCTCCCCGAGTTCGACATTCCCGAGATGTGGAGTTACTCGAACACCACGAGCTGGGAGTTCGGCATCCGGGATGTGCCCTACAACTGGGCTAACAGTCCCGATTTCTATGACATCAACCTTCCCGTGCTGAAGGTGGGGGATAACGGCAACGATGACTCCGCCCGGAACGGTGTTGAGTTAAGGGAGGTGACGACTCGCACCGCGCCACCAATCTTTGATTTCCTGACGAACCTCCCGGTGTTCAACGCGCTGCTGAACCAGGCGTTTCCGGCCAAGAAGATCACCAATATGATCTTCAAGGTGGACATCGGGCCCCACGGCTTCGGCGAAAAGCCCAAGGAATGGGTCGGCAAGCGCCGCTCCCCGGGCGAAATCCAGCAGGCCATTTCGGAGATTATCGCCGCTCACGGCCGCCTGCGTCACGAGATCAACGACACCTACGGCGACATCGGGGTCATTGACAAAAAGATTCAGGTCTTTCAGGCGGAGGTGTCGGATTACCGGGATGAGCGGGCCATTCAGGAAGCGCTCTTCATTAGGGATCAGGTGTTGGAAAAGACCAAGTTCGCCAACGACCTGCTTCAAAAGGGGCTCGACTCGGTGAAGGAGGATATCGTCCATCTGTCCGACTACTCGTCTGAAGCCATTCCGGGCAGCTTCGTCGCCGGCCTTGCGGCGGGCGGTGATCTCACTTCGGTGGCGCGCAGCGCGGTTGAGATCGCCGGTTACGGCTTCAAGAAGTCCTTCGATGTGATCGGTTTCACCCGATACGCCGTCGTCAACGCCCTTGAACTGGCGGTCAACACCGCCAAGTCCGCCAAGGAGTTTTACGACATCCACGCCATTACCAAGAGCACGGAGTTGCGGAACAAGGTTCAGGACTTGGTCAACGAACTGGGCAATGCCCAGGAACGCTGGTGGGCCGTCAATGAACGCGTCCGCGAATACGATGACGCCAAGCGCAAACTCCAGAAGCTGATCGCCGACGGCGACCGCATCCAGGCCGAGCGCGAGGTGTTCCGCCGCCGTTCCGCCGCCGTGGTGCAGGGTTACCGCACCCGCGACGCCGCCTTCCGGCTCTTCCGCAACGAGAAGCTGGAGCGCTACAAGACCCTGTTTGACCTCTCCGCGCGTTACGCCCTGCTGGCCGCCAACGCCTACGACTACGACACCGGACTGCTCGGCACCACGGCCGGCCGGGACTTCAGGGCCAGAATCATCGGCGCCCGTGCGTTGGGCGTGGTGGCCGACGGAGAGCCTCACTTCGCCGGCAGCGACTCCGGTGATCCGGGGCTCTCCAGTGCGCTCGCCGAAATGCGGGCTGATTGGGAAGTGCTCCGGGGCCGGCTCGGGTTCAACAACCCCGACGCCTACTCGACGACGGTGTCTCTCCGCACCGAACTCCATCGCATCCTGCCGGGTGCCGACGGTGACACCAACTGGCGCGACGTGCTCAATGCCGCCCGCAAGGCGGACATCCTCAGCGATCCCGACGTGCGCCGCTACTGCCTCCAGATCCAATCGGACAACGGACTGCCGGTGCCGGGCTTGGTGCTGACGTTTGGCACGACCATCGCCGACGGGGTCAACCTGTTCGGCAAGCCGCTCGCGGCCGGTGACCACGCCTTCAGCCCGAGTTCGTTTGCGACGAAGCTCTTCGCCGTCGGCGTCGCCCTGGAAGGTTATCGCGGCATGTCCGTGCCCGCCGCCAATGGTAACGCCGTGGGCGGGGGCGGAGCCGCCGAACCCGCCGCACCGTTCCTTGACCCGGTCGGCCTTTCGGCCACGCCCTACGTGTATTTCTTCCCCGTGGGTGTGGATTCCATGCGCAGTCCGCCCTTGGGTGACTCCAGCCAGGTCCGCACCTGGACCGTGAAGGATTTGGCGATCCCGCTGCCCTTCAACATCGGCCGCTCCGGCTTCAACACCGGTCCGCAGTTTGTCTCGGCGGATTCCCTGACAGAGCCCCTCTTCGGCCTCCGCAAGCACCAGGCGTTCCGCCCGGTGGACAGTTCGGACTACTTCGCGACGGATCCCTACTGGGGTGGGGAGCTGTTCCGGTCGCAGTTCAACAACAACCGCCTGATCGGCCGCTCGATCTGGAACAGCCAGTGGAAGCTGGTGATTCCCGGTCGCACGTTGCTCAACGATCCCAACGAGGGCTTGGACCGCCTGCTGCGCACGCTGTCCGACATCAAGCTCAACTTGGTGACCTACTCCTACTCCGGCAACTGAACGCCCTTACCTGCACGACATGAACGCCTCCCTCACCTCCCGCCGGCTTCTGGCCGGCCTCGCGGGCAGCCTGCTCACCGTCGCGGCGTGGGCCTTTCCGCCGGCGCCCGACCACCTCATCTACGGCTACGTGCGCGATGAACAGGGCACGCCGCTCAATCGCCCGAACGCCGAGGTCTGGCTGGAAGCGAACGACCGCGTGCTCGTCAAAGTGCCGGTCGTCACCGACCCCGAACCGGGAGTGAACTACCGGCTCGCCATTCCGGTGGATTCCGGTGTGACGGGTGACCTTTATACACCCAACGCATTGCGACCTACTGTCCCATTCCGGCTACGCGTAAAGATCGGCAACGTCACCTACCTTCCCATTGAAATGTCGGGCGTGGCCAATTTCGTCACCCGCCCCGGGGCCTCGTCCCGCGTGGACCTGACCCTGGGCGTGGATTCCGACGGCGACGGCATTCCCGACGCTTGGGAGCGCCAGCTCATCGCCGGACTGGGCGGTGGCAAGACCCTGGCCGACATCAACCCCAATGACGACGCGGACGGCGACGGTCTGAGCAACCTCCAGGAGTATCTGGCCGGCACCTATGCCTTCGATCCGCAGGACGGCTTTGCCCTGTCCATCGTCTCGACACAGGGCGACCGGCCGGTGCTGGAGTTCCTCGCCATCCGCGGACGCGACTACGAAATCCAGGGCTCCGCCGACCTGCAAAACTGGTCACGGATCGCCTTCAGCCTCACGACGGATGCCGCTGGCACGCCCCTGCGCAACCAGTTCCGCGCCACTGATACCCGCGTCCGTCGCCCGGTGGTGTCGCCGGTCGAGGGCGTGCAGCCGCGGTTCTTCAAACTCGTCGTCCACTGAGCCATGTCGGCTGCGTCCGCCGGTCCCCGGTTTCGCCTCGTGCTCCTCGTGGGCGCGCTGGTTTTGCCGGTCCTGTGGTGGGCCTCCCGGCGGGCACCCAATCCGCTGCCGGAGCGGCCCCTGGCCGAACTGCTGAAGCTGGATGGCCGCTTCCTGCTCCGGAACGACACGAACCAGCCCTTCACCGGCTGGGTGACCGAGCACTACGCATCGGGTGCCCGGCGATCCCGCTCGCAGGTCACCGGGGGAGTCCTGCAGGGCATCTCCGAGGGTTGGCACACGAACGGCGTGCTCCAAGTCCGTGAGCCCTTCGTGGCGGGCCTGAGCGAAGGCGTGGTCACCAAATGGCATCCGGATGGCACGAAGGCCTCCGAAGGCACGTCCCGTGCGGGCAAGTTCGAGGGGCTCTTCCGCCGCTGGCATGCCAATGGCGTGCTCGCCGAGGAACTCCAGCTCTCGGCCGGCGAACCGCACGGCGTGGCGCGCTCGTGGTTTCCCAGCGGCAGCCCCAAGGCCGAAGCCACGCTGGAACAGGGCAAGGTCGTGAAACAGCAGTTCTGGAAAGACGGCGAACGGATGCCGGAACCGGCCTTGGCCGAGGCAGGGAAGCAGCGATGAAGCCGCAGGCCGCAAGTTTGGGGATGCTGTGGGCGATGTCGGCCCTCTCGGCGTTGGCCGGTTCCCTGAGCCTTGATCGGAGTGTGGTGGGCTCCGGAGGCGGAACCTCGTCCTCAGCGCGGTTTGCCTTGTTGGGCACGATGGGGCAGCCGGTCGTGACCACGGAGGTTTCCCAACAGGGAGCACTGGCCGGGCGCGCAGGCTTCTGGGCACAAACGCTGCGCTGGCTCAATGCGCCTCCGGTGACCGCAGCGGACGCGGCCGAGCGGCGCACGGGGCAGGGGACCCACCTGCTTGCCGCCGAACTCGTGGCCAATGATTCCGACGGGGACTGGGACTCGCTTCAGCTCCAATCGGTTGCGGCCACTTCGACCGCCGGCGGCACCGTGTTCCGCGAGGGGCCGTGGGTGATTTACGAGCCGCCGGCCGGAGGCGGCCCGGCAACGGACTCCTTCACTTATCAGGTTACCGACGGCCAAGGTGGAATCACCGTCGGCACTGTCCTCGTCCAAGTCGCCCTGCCGCCCGTGGCGGGAGCGGTTCCACTGTCCATTCGGACGCTCCCGGGGCCGCCGACGCAGGTCGAAGTCCGGTTCCAAGGCATTGCTGGGCGATCCTATCGGGTGCAGACGGCGACCACGGTGAACGGCCCCTGGACGGACCTCGGCAACCGAACGGCCGGTGGCACGGGCGTGATTCTCTTTCAGGAATCGCCGCAGCCCTCGCCGCGATTCTTCCGGATCATCGAACCATGAACGCACCTTTCGCCTCCGCGGCGGCCCGACTCGCCCTGCTGGCCTTGGTGGCCTTGCCGGCCCAGGCACAGCTCGGGACGTTCAATCACGCTCCCGACTCTGCGCCGGTGGCGTTGACGGGCGGGGCCAGCTCGGAACTGCTGCTGGACGTGGACCTGCCCCTGGAAGTCCGCCACGCGGAGACGGGCTTTCCCGCCACCCTGTCGCGGTCCTTCAATTCGCTGTCGCTGGCCATTCCCGACAATTCCGCCGCCGGTGTCGCGCACGCCCCGGTCGTGAGTGGCGTTCCCGGAGTCATCCAGTCGCTGCAGCTGAACCTGACCGTTTCGCCCCGGGGGTCGGAGCCGATGTTCAACGGGGACCTGTTCGTCACCCTCAGCCACGAATCGGGATATGCCGTGCTGCTGAACCGGGTGGGACGCCGGGACGGATCGACGCTGGGCTATGGCGACAACGGCTTTTCGATCACCTTGTCGGACCTTGCCGCGGCGGACGTCCACACCTACCGGACCACGGTGACCGGCAATGAACTGACGCCGATTTCGACGGCGAACCCGGCGGCTCCACTGACCGGGAATTGGCAGACCGACGGCCGCACCGCCGATCCGGGCACCGTGCTCACGTCTTCGCCGCGGATCACCACGCTCGGCACGTTTGCCGGCCTGAATCCGAACGGCGAATGGACACTGTTCATCTCCGACCTTAGTGGCGGCGGCCTGGCGCAGCTGGATTCCTGGAGCCTGGAATTCACCGTGGTGCCGGAGCCGGAATCCGCAGCAATGCTGTCGGCGGTTGCGCTGCTTGGCGGGGCAATCCTGCACCGGCGCGTTTCAAACCGCGAACGTCGCCGGAACCGCGGCGACGGGAGTTGCGGTAAATAGACCGCAACTGCCGCGGGCAGGATCGTGGTCAGCTTCAAACGCATCCCTGGTGCGGATGCATCGGCAAGGACGGCGTCACACCGAACGCCCAAGGTGTCCTGTTGCTGGGTCGCGAGCGGCAGCGTCTTCCTGCCCGTCTGAGATCCTCTGATGCCACCAACGAGTGGACGAATTGCGGCGGCAAGTGAACGCCGGTCGGGAGGCGGTTCAAGCCTGGCTCAAGCTCGGACCAACACTGTGCGCATCGGTTCATCGGGGCTGTGTGCGTTGGGATAACTGGCGCTGCTTGGAATGCGTCGGCTGCGCGGCAGCACAGCCTCCCCTCGGTGGGGCGGAGCTGCCGCTCCGCCTTTCGCCCAAACACGCTGGCCACAGCCGGAGTGTTTCCAGTGACGACGAAAGGATGGGCCACCAGCACAGGAGTTTCGCCCAGGGGATTGAAAAATCCTCAGCCTTGGCGGCGGTCCTCATCAAACTTCGCAAGGTCTTGGAATGCGCGTGGCTTGCCACTGCTTTAGAGGGAGGCATTGCCGTCAAACGGCGCAAAGGACCCCCAATGGCATTCCCTTTCCGATTCTCTGCGCTCTTTGCGCTCTCTTGCGGCCAATCCAAAAGCGGCCGCTTCGCTTCGCTCCGCGATCTCATTCCACGACGTTTGCGCGAACGCTCGCGACGCTGCTGCACCAGCGTCGCACACATCCGGACGGAGTCCTTGTGAAGGAAATCAGAGCACAAATTCCGGAACGTCGTGGAGCCGCTCCGCCTCGCGGCGCCGGCGGATGCGTTCGCGAAAGCGAATCAGCAACCACCCACTGACCTGGATGGTGTCCAGCATGGTCGAACCGGGTGGCAAGGGAGCGCAGAGATCCCACTCCGGCTCGCGTTCCGCCCGCTCCACTTGAAGGCGGAGCCATTCCTGCAACACCGGGCTGAAGCTGCTCAAATCCCTAAGGTCGTGTGTCGGGTTCATGGTCAGTTGTTCTGCGCCAGCCCCTCGGTGTGGCCGAGGTTCTTCACCGGTGCGAAGATCGCCTGCACTTCGGCCAGCAGTTGCGTGTCCATCGGTTCGGCGAGCCACTGGCCCCACTTGCGGATGTTCTCCGGATTGGCGCTGCCGGCAATGGTCGAGGTGATGTCCGGGTTCGCGCAGGAGAACTGGAGCGCGAGCTTGGCGATGTCGGAACCGCGCTGGGCGCACAGCGCGGCGGCGGCGCGGGCGGCGGCCTTCACGGACTCGGGTTCCTTCAGCCAGGCAGGCAGCGGCGCGTTGGTGAGCAGACGCGCGCTGAACGGGCCGGCGTTGAGCACGCCCACACCCTTGGCCTTGAGATAGGGCACCGTCTCGTCCGCAAAGCGCGTGTTCTGGAGGGTGTATTGGTTGTAGCTGAGCGCACAGTCCACTGCGGTCTGGTCGCCGATGAAGCGGAAGATCTTCTGCGGATAACCGCTGAAGCCGATGAACCGGACCTTGCCGGACTGAACAAGCTGCCGCAGCGCAGGGATCGTCTCGTCCACGATTTGCTGCATCTCCACGAACTCGATGTCATGGCACAGCACGATGTCCAGGTGATCGGTGCCGAGTCGGTGAAGCGAGACGTCCACGGACTCGGCAACGCGTTTGGCGGAGAAGTCGAAGTGCTGGAGGTCGTAGCGGCCGAGCTTGGTGCAGAGCGTGTAGCTGTCGCGGGGCACGCCCTTGAGCGCGATGCCGAGCAGCACCTCGCTCATGCCGCGGCCGTAGAAAGGCGACGTGTCGATGAAGTTGAGCCCGCACTCCAGCGCCACGCGCACACTGCGGAGCGCCTCGTCGAGGGTGACGCTGCGAAACTCCTGTCCCAGCGAGCTTGCGCCAAAGCCAAGGATGGGAAGCTGAAGTCCGGTCTTGCCGAGGGGGCGTGTCTGCATGGGCGGACTGTGGAACCGAGCATGACGCAGGGGCAAGAACGGGAACGGCTCGGTGGTGTCTTCCAGGCCGAGCTGGCGGGAAATGTAACGATCAACAGCCGTGTCGTCAGGTTGGCCCCGCGGGCTTCGCCCCTCTGTCTTCCTTGCCCGCGAGCCGGTAGCCGACGCCGTGGACGGTCAGCAGCAGGCGCGGTTCGTCACCGCGGTCGCCGAGCTTGCGGCGGAGCTGGACGATGACCTGATCCAGCGTGCGCGTGGTGCCGTAGTAGCCGTGACCCCAGACCTCGTTGAGCAGCCGATCGCGGGACAGAACCTCGCCCGCGTGGGCATGGAACAGCCTCAGCAACTTCAGCTCGCGCTCTGTCAGTTCCTCCACCCGGCCGCCGCGCCGGAGTTCAAACCTCTTCGGATCAATCTCTGCCTCGCCGACCCGGAAGACGGCGTCTGCCGCCGGGTGGGCTTCCGCCCGGGCCGTGCGCCGAAGCAGCGCGTGGATGCGGGCCATCAGTTCACGCACACCGAACGGCTTGGTCACGTAGTCGTCCGCACCCAGTTCCAGGCCCACGACTTTGTCGATTTCCTGACCCTTGGCGGTGAGCATGAGGATCGCCCCGGCAAACTTCCGGGCCCGCAGCGTGCGACAGACGTCGTAACCGCTGGCGCCCGGAAGCATCACGTCGAGCACCACCAGTGCCGGCGCCACCCGCATCACAGTGGCCGCCGCTTCGTCGCCCCGCGCGCATGCGGTCGGCGCGAAGCCCTCCGCCCGGAGCAGCTCTTCCAGGCCCAGGGCGATGTGCGGGTCGTCTTCGACGATGACAATACGGGTCATGTGGAGGAAGCGGCGGTAGACGCGGAGTGGGGCAGGCGCACCAAGAAGCGGCTCCCGCCGCCCTCGCGCTGAGCGCATTCCACCTCGCCGCCCTGCGCCCGGACCAGTTGGCGGGCCAACGTCAGACCCAAGCCGCTGCCCTGGATGCCGCTGGCAAGCGAATCGTGCCCGCGGAAAAACTGCTCGAACACGCGTCCTTCGCAGCCCGGCGGCACACCGGGTCCGCGGTCCGCCACCTCGATCACGGCCGCCGAGCCGCGCACCGCCAGCGCCACTTCCGCCCGGCGGCCAGCCGCAGCGTATTTCTCGACGTTCGACAGCAGGTTGACCAGCACCTGCACCAGTGCGTCATGATTCCCCCGCACGGTCACGGCGTCTGGGGGCAGTGCTACTTCCAGTTGCACCCCTGCGGCCTCCAGCGGAGGTCGGCACGCGGCGGCCGCCTCGCGCACGGGTTCGCGCAGATCCAGCTCCCTCAGTTCGCACCGGTGTTCGCCGCGTTCCAGTCGGGCGAAGTCGAGCACGTTGTTGATCAGTCGCGTAAGCCGGGCCGCCTCGGCGCCGATGATGCCGAGAAACTGCCGGCGTTTCTCCGGTTCGGTGACGCGCTCCTCAGCCAGCAATTCCGCGAACATCCGGATGCTCGTCAGCGGCGTCTTCAGTTCGTGCGACACATTGCTGACGAAATCCGTCTTCTGGCGGGCCAAGGCGAGTTGCCGGCGCAGGTCCGCCACGATCAGCCAGCTGCCGGCACCGATCGCGAGCAGCAGCACCAGGACCAGCAGCCCGAGGGTCAGCCGTGCCGTCACTGCGGCGGCGGACAACCGCGCGGGATCCGTTGCGAACACGGCCACGCGCCAGTGCGGCAGCACATCGCCCACCTCCGCCGCCGCCAGGGCACGCCGGCCGGCGGTGCCAAACGCGGTGGGCGCGGTGCCCACGGGCTGCCGGTCGTCGTCCCACAGCACCGCGGCGAACTCCGCCGCGACCGCCGGTTCCAGGCGCAGCGCCGCGCCCAACCGTTCGCGCAACGCCTCCGGACGCAGCTGGGCACCGAAGACGAGGAACGGGTTCGCCGGCGGCCGATACCAAAGCAGCAGCTGGAGCCGGTCATCCACGAACCGCGACACCGCGCCTTCGCGGTCGCTGCCAATCAGGTCGCGGAAGCTGCGGCCGGTTGCCGGTGTCGAGGGCATCATCTGTCCGGACTGCCCGTTGTTGGCGAACACCGCCTGCGACTTCTGCACGCCCTGTTCGAGGTCGCGCAGCGGGATGCGTCCCTTGGGACCGTTCCACACGACCTCCACGGATTCGCGATTGCAGAGGAAGAGCTCGTTCGCGAGCCGGAAACTGCGCGCTTCGGCCGAGCTGAACATCGAGGGGCTGTAACATTCACCGGCGAAACTCACGGCGAAACCCACCGCCGCCGGCGCCCAAGCAGCCCGCAGTTGCTCGTCGAAACTGCCGCGCACCGGCGCAAAGTCGGCGAGCCGTTCGTTGCCGGCGGCGGGCGGTGGGCCGAGCAGACGTTCCGTGTGGTTGGTGAATTCGGCACGCAATGCCGTCAGTTGTTCGCCGAGTTGGCGAACCAGCCGTTCGGCGGTCTCCTCCGCGAGCAGCGTGGCCTGGCGTTCGACAACCAGTTGCTGGTCGCGCAGCGAGCGCACGGCCAGCCACGCCAGCAGCGAGGCCGGCACGAACACCGCGAGCACGAACACGAGGGCGACCTTCTTCACGGATTTAACGGGATCGGCGACGACGTTGGGGAGACCCGGACCGCCCGGCAAGAACGCAGGCAGGAGTCAGGCCGACGGCACTTCAGGGGCGCCCAGTTGCAGACTGGACGTGGGCGAAGACCGGAGACCCGGCGGGCAGGCGGGCGAGCTGATTGGTCAGCTTCGCCGGCAGCAGATGATACACGAAGGCGCCCAGCAGGGTCCCTTCGGGCACGTCATGGCATTTGGCGCACCCAGCTGAGGCCCGCAAGGCGCCCACCGCTAGGAGTCCGCTTTCACCCGCAGGACCAGGGTGACTGGCAGAAGGAAACGTCGCCGGGACCGTCACCAGGTCGCGGCCCGTCCGGAGCTTCTTCACAGCCTCCAATTCGGCGTCGGTCAACGTTCGGCGGGTCAACCGCGCGCGGGCTTCGGTGCGCGACAGTTCTGCGACCCGGAAAGGTTCGTGCCCGGCGACATAGGCCTTCGGCTCGGCCTCCAAACCCAGCAGGTCAGGGGTCTGGAACTCATAGCGGATGCCGTCGTGCGAGAGGAGGTCCCGCGGCGGCAGGAACGCCATCCGGCCGAAGCCGAAGCCGGGCTTGTTGGCGAATCCGACCGAGTAGGTGGCGTGCGCGTCGTTCAAGGAGCCGAACTCGCGCGGTTGCGGACCGCGGTGCACGGCCGCCGGTCGATCTTCGGCGGACATGCCGAGGAATCCGATCAAGAGCAGAGGGAGGAGGCGGGAGTGTTTCATGGGCGAAGTGAATTTGTCTGGGCTGCGCGAAGCACTGCGAGGCGTCGAGATGAGAAACTCCCTGACGCTCCGCCTACGTTCGGGCCCTTACGGTTGGGACTGCACTGCGCCGCACGCGAATGTCAGTGGGGCGGTTGGCTGCAGGGAGGGCAGCTCCGGGCCGGGCACTCCGGCGTGGCCGGGGGCCGGCTGGGCGGCGGACTTGGCGGGCTCGGGTTTGGCCACAGCTTCGAGGAGTTCCCAGGCGTGGTTGCTGAACGCGCGGTTGGCGGGCAGGCCGGCGAGGATATGGCGCACGGCGGGTTCGGCGAAGCGGCCGAGTTGGAGCGCCTTCGCGGCGGTGATGGCGGCGGTGCGGTCGCCGGCTTCTCCGTCGTGGAAGCGGAGCAGTTGACGGAGCAGCGCGAATTCGACCGCCGGCGTGAGCACTTCCGCGCGCCCGACGAACACCCGTGCCACCTGCGTCGGAGCTGGCGTGAGTTTCAGCGGCAGCACGCGGTCCACCCACGCGGTCGGCAGCGTGTAGAGCACACGCAGGCCGGTTTCGGTGAACCAGGAATCGTCCCAGGTGGCGACCATTGCCTCGGCTTCCGCGGCGAAGAGGCCGTCGGCCACCAGCGCGTCGGCGACGCGGGCGCGGAGTTGGCGGCGCAGGTCGGCGAGCGGCCGACGGGTGCCTTCGGTGCCGAGGCGCACGACGCGGGCAGCACCGGGGTCGAGGCCGGACAGTTCCTGGAACGCGCCTTCGCCGTCGCGGATTTGCAGGACGAAGAGCCGACCGAGCGCTTCCTTGCCATCGTTCTTCACCTGGAGTTCGCGGGCCTCATCGCCGGTGGTGACGGTGAGGGGTGCGGTGAAATTGCCCACGCCGCGGTAGAACAGGAACTTTTCCACTTCGGGGACGCCGGCGGCGGACTTCACGGCCACGGGATTCGCCTCGGCGCCGCGGGCGGCGAAGTAGTGGCTGCCGGAGGCGTCGGAGGGCAACGGCACGGAGGTTTCCCGGGGGAGGATTTCGACCCGGTCCCAAGCGATGCGGTCGCGGACAGGTTCGCCGCCTTGGGCAAGTCGGGGCAGGGGGCGGGCTTGGGGGAACCACTCGGTGACGACGCCCTGCGGAAAGCGGATGTCCACATCCACGGTCTGCGGCCGGTCAGCGTAGAAGTAGATCACCGGAGTCTCCATGCGCTGGCGCATGACGAAGCCGGTCTTCGCGGTAAGGAATCGCAGCGTGGAGGCGCGTTCGCCACCGCCGGCGTTGCCGAGGTGGTAAACGAAGCCCGGCAGTTCACTGACGGTGAGCGGATTCCAGTCGAGCTGTTTGCCGTCGGCGCCTTGGACCGACGTGAAGGTGCCCCACTCGTGGGCCACGTAACCCTTCTCCGGAGCCGCCGAAGCGGTCAGCAGGAGTGTGGTGACGGCGAGGAGTGAAATCGTTCGCGGTGACGTTTTCATGCGCCGCCATCCTTCCGGAAACGGCGGCGCCAGTTGTCACCGCGTGGTGAGCGGGGCGTAAAAGATTTGTAAGAATCTGCCGGAAAACTCCGAGGGGTGCTGTTTTCGAAGAGGGGGCGCGTCACTCATACGCGCTGTCCTTCGGGCGGGCCATCTTGCCCCACTTCTCCCAGCCGGAGATCGGGTGTTCCTTCATCAGTTCCTCCACCATGTAGAAGTCGGCGCGGTCCTTGGTTTGCTCGCGAACTTTGGCGACCTGTGCCGGTGTGATGAGCGGCAGGTTGTTGCCGAACGACTGCCGGACATAGCTGAGCACGCCCGCAACCTCCTCGTCGTTGAGCAGGCCGCCGAAGCCCATCATGGGCGGCACGCCGTTGGTGGGACTCAGGCGCTGGCCACCGATCGCCAGCGGTCCCCACAGGCCCTTGAGCACGACCTTGATCAGGCGTTGGTCGTCGGCGAGCCAAGGGTTGCCGGCCACGTTGAACGGCGGATAGATGCCCGGCGTGCCGGTGCCGGCGGACTGATGGCAGGTCGCGCAATGGGCGTCGCGATGGAACACCTCCTTGCCGAGCGCATAGAGCTTCGCCTCCGCACCGCTGAGCGGACGGGTTGGGCCGTAGTCGCGCTGGTCCGCGGTGGGCGGCGCCGAACCGAGCTTCAGCTTGCCGGCGAGGAAATCGCGGGCGTTCGGATTCTCCGCGAGCAAATGCGGTTCCGCAGCGACGAGCGCGGCCACGTCGTCCTTGAGGGTGGTCTCGAGAATCTGCTTTGTGACCGGACTCATCCATTTGTCGAAGGGATGGCGCAAGGCATCCAAAGCGATCCGGGCGCCGTCCTGATTGTCGAGCCATGAGGCGGCGACCACGGCGGTGAGCCGCACGCGGCCATGGGAATCGTTCGCCGCCTGCCGCAGCAGGGCGACGCCGTTGGGCAGTTGGTGCGTCGTGTAGCGCAGCACTTGGGTGGCGGCAGCGCGGGCCTGATGCGAACGCGCGTTCAGGCACGCCAGCAGCAGACCGGTGTCGGGCTTGTTCTGGGACCAGGTTGCCCATAGCGCCTCGCAGAGGTGGCGTTCGTAGAGCGCATCGGCCTTGTCGAGTTTTGCCGCCCAGGCCTTCACGGCCGGGATGACCTCCTTGGCCGGATGGCCGCGCAGCTCACGGCGGGTGCGGTAGCGGGTGCGATATTCGGGCGCCTTCAGGTTTTCCAAAAGCGCCGGGATGCCTGCGCCAGCCACCTTCGCGGGCGTCACCAACGGCCGCGACGGATAGGTGACCCGGTAGATTCGGCCATGTTCGTGATCGCGCTTCGGGTCGCGCGCGTTGTGCTGCATGTGGCCGATCAGCGCGTTGTGCCAGTCGAGGAAGTAGAGCGAGCCGTCCGGGGCGAACTCGAGGTCCACGGGCCGGAAATTTGGGTCACTGGAACTGATCAGGTCGCCGGACAGGTCGCCGGTGAAGCCGGCACCATCCTCACGCGGCGTGCTGAAGTTGATCCCGAGAAACCCGATGCTGTTGCAGGTCATGAACTGCCCCTGCCGCTCGGCCGGGAAGTGGCGCGAGGAGACGAACTCCGAGCCCGAGGTCGGCCGCGACCGTTTGGGCACGTAGTCGCCCGCGCGCTGGATCTCGACGCCGTAGGGCATTTTCGCGGAGATGGGCAACGCGTGGTAGTTCTCGCCGCTCGACGCGTCGGAGATGACGCATTGTTCCCAGTCGTCAAAGGCGATGCCCCACGGGTTGTTGATGTCCGTCTGGATGAAACGCTCGAGTTTGAAGCGCTTCGGATCGAACCGCCACGCGCCGCCGTCGTTCACACGTTGCGGTCCGTAGGGCGTCTCCACCTGGCTGTGCAGGAAGCGGCCTTCCAGCAGGTAGAATGCGCCGCCCGCGTCCGCGCTGTAGGCGGAGATCGCGTGGTGCGTGTCGTGCGTGTCGAAGCCGTGCATGAGGATCTCCATGCGGTCGGCCTTGTCGTCGTGATTGTCGTCCACGAGCAGGCAGAGGTTCGGTTCCTGCGAGAGATAGACGCCCTCGGGCGCCAGCTCGAAGCCGATGGGCAGGTGGAGCTTGTCGGCGAAGACGGTCTGCTTGTCCGCGCGGCCGTCGTCGTTGGTGTCCTCGAGGATGAGGAGCTTGTCGTTCGGACGGGATTCACCCGGCTTGTAGTGCGGATATGCGGGCGTCACGGCGACCCAGAGCCGGCCACGGCTGTCGAAAGACATCTGCACGGGTTTCTTCAGGTCGGGGAACTCCTTCTCCGAAGCGAACAGCTCCACCTTGAAGCCGTCCATCACCTTCATCTTCGCGATGGCCTCCACCCCGTCGAGATACTCGACGTTGCGCTTGAAGTTGGTCGGCACCGCCGGCAGCTCGGGCGTCTTTGAGTCATCCGCGGTGACCTGCTTGGTCTGGCCGTCCGCGACGCCATGGATGAGCGCGTCCCGCAGCGACATCATCTCGCGTGTCTTGGCGACTTCGGCCGGGTAATTCTGCGGACCGAAGGGGTCGTAACGCTGGCCGTGCGTGTGGACGCCGTTCACCAGATTATAGTCGTTGTTCCAGAAATAGTCCTTCTCGCGCACGGCGGCGTTCAGCAGCTCCGGTGTGGACTTGGCCTGGCGCTTCGACTTTCCGAATGCCCCGTCGGTCAGGATCGTGGCCAGCTCGCGGTAGCCCGTTTCCGTGGGCAGGAAGCCGTTGATCGTCAGCGGCGGCTGAACCTTCTTCTGCGCGTAACGCATCTGGGTCACCTTGAAGAAATCCACGCAGGTGAGCCCGTGCTTGGCGGCGACCTTGCGGACCGCCTCAGCGTAAAGCGCGAGGTTGGCGTTCTCCTGCTTGCCGTCGGGCAGGTCCCGCTTGGCGGAGAGGTTCTCGAAGGCCAGCGGCGTCACCAGCACGAGGCGCGGGGCGGCGGTGCCATTGTAGGCCTTGGAGAGCGTGTGTTTCGCGAAGGCGTCCAGTTCGGCCTCGAAGTTCGCCACGCGCGCGGGGCCGTCGAACGACTCGTTGTAGCCGAAGAACGCGACCACCGTGTCCGCCTGCAGATGCGTGAGCCACTGGTCGGGCGTGGGGAAGAAGCCCTTGCCGAAGTGCGAGTTCAGTTCGGGGTGGAACTGGTCCGCGCCGGGGAAGGCCCATTGCGAGACGCGCGCCGGATGCGGCCGGAATCCCGGCGTGTCGCCCGGCCGGCCCATGTTGCGCACGATCAGCTTCTGTTCCGGGAAGCGCAGGTGCAGCTCCGTCTCCAGCCAGCCGAAATACACGTCCCGCTCGGCCAGACCGTTGCCGAGAAAGACGATCCGCTCACCGGTGCCGGGTGCGGCGACCTTCTGCGGACGGGCCGACGCGGCGGCGGGCGGTTCGGCCTGCGGTGCGTGGGGACGGTTGTTGGGTTCGGCGGCGGACACCGCGAACGTGAACGCGAGCGCGCACGCGGCGAACAGGCCGGACAGCGAGGGGTTCACCAGGAACCGCGAAAGAGATGACGGGAACATTTCAGTGCGCCAAGCAAAGACGGGAAACGCCGGCGAAGGGAGGGAAAAGTCATGCGCCCCTGCAAGGCGGGGCGCATCTGTTTGTCGTGGTGACCTATACCGGAAGATGTTTTTGCCCGAGTGCGGAGGGCGAGGCCGCGAGGTTTTGGACTGCGGCAGCCCTCTGCCGCTTTCGCCGCGGGTAGCCAAAGCGCGAGGGGACTCGCGCAGTCCAAAACGCTGACGCGCCCGCTTCGCCGTAGTCCATATGCAGCCACGATCAAAAGAGGCGCCCCGCCAAGGCTGGACCAGTGCGATGGGCATCCCCGAAATCCGCGTGCGCTTTCGGGTCCATCCCGGTCCAATCAGCGCGTGACACCTCCCGCCAGCGACCAAGGACAGCGCCCACCGGTGCCGATGACGTCCGGTTTAGCGATTGCCGCGTTTGTGATTAGCTTTCTGGCTTGCACCGGTCTGGGTGCGTTTGGGTCGGTTTATTGTGGAGCGTTTGCGTGGAGGGAGATCAACCGGAGCAACGGTTTGCTGCGCGGCAAGGGATTGGTCGTGGCGGCTTGGGGAATGATGGCATTGCAGCTGATCTGCGTATTGATCCCAGGATATTCCGCGGCCCGGACCAAATCCGAAGGAATCCTTCGGATGGGCTACGTCCTCGTCCACACCCGGGCGCTGATTGCGGCGGCGGAAGCCAATGGGAACCGGTTCCCGGAAACGACGAACTGGTTCTCCGTCGCTTCGCAGTTCCTGGATTGGGGCCATCGAAGCAACTCCCCATCGTCCTTCCACCACCAAACCAACCGGCTCGCGCTGAACGTCGCGGTGGCCGGACTACGGCGCGAGGAGGTGCCCGCGGACACGGTTGTCTTGTTCGAGCTGAAGGAACCGGCGGTGAACGCGGTCGGGGGCACAAATCTCGCCGGCGCTCCGCCCGGCAGCTACTTCAATTCACTCGCGGTCGGCTTTGCCGACGGTCATGCCGAGATGGTTAGGAAATGGGAGACGCTGCGCTGGAACCCCAAGAGTCCGGCTGGAAGGTGACCCGCAGTTCCCTCCACCTTTGGTTGCCGGTCCAAGTGCCTTCTCCAGAGGCTCCAAGATTGCCATCAGTGGCTGGAATCAGGGCGAGCATCAGGACGGGGATGAATGTGAGGGTCTATTCCGACCGATCGAAGTGAGTGTGGGTTTCATGGAGAGGTCGGGTCGGGGAGGATTGCGGGCGGACTTTTCCATGATGCAGGGCATGGCACGCCATGGCCCCATCAATACTTCGGGAAAATGGCCGGGCTCGGGAAGCGTTCTTCCGCAGTGTTGTTGTCGAGGTATTCCTCGCGGGGGACTTGGACTTGCGGCCAGTTGCCGGGACGGACGCGGACCACTCGACCGGGCCGGATGCCTTCGATGATGAGATCGGTCTCGAACTTGATCTGGATGCCGCTGCTGCCGAGCGGGGCGTTCCCGGATGTCTTGGTAACGTCGAGGAGCGTGCCGCGTGAGGCCATGTGCCAGGGGCCGTAAGCGCCGTGGGTGTGTTTCAAGTTGTTCTCGACGGCATTCATCGTGGCGGAGGTGCCTTGCTTGAAATCGGCGTAGAGCGAGTCGTCCATGCCGCCGAAGAGGGTCGCGGTGATGGTGGCGCGGCCGAACTTGCCATACTCGACGGCGTCGATCCACGCGGCCATCCAGCGGCTGCGGATGAAAGCTTTGTGCGTTTCGGTCTGACTCCTGGCGGCGCGTTGCATCGCCGCGTCGTCGAGCCAGATGTCGGAGATATGAAAGCGGGTGAAGATGCCGTCGGGCGTGGGTCTCCAGGTAATGCCGAGCAGCACGGCCTGGCTGCCCAGGGACTTCTTGCCCTCCGCAGGCCAGGCGCCTTCAGCGATGAGTTCCTCGATGCTGAGGCGTTCGCGTCCGCGCCAGATGCGCGTGGCGGCGTCGAAGGTCATCTTTTCCTCGGTCGCTTTGGCATCGCCGCCTTGCTTCGGTTCACGGGTGGCGACGATCATGCCTTCGCGGCTTCTTTTGACATCGACCTCCTTCAGCTTCCAGACGAGGCCTTCGCGCTGACAGTGGCTCGGTTCGTCTTCGAGCAGCAGGACATGATTCTCCGCAGGGGCGATGCCGGTGCCACGGTTGTGGTTGGCGTCCTTGTTCTTGTTGTCCACCGGCAAGACCGGCACGGCGGAGATTTTGGGGTCCGGAGGAAGAAAAGCGCGGACGTGCAGCACGGTGCCGAGCGGAATGTCCCGCAGATCCGCCGGAGCGCCGTGATAACTAAATCTTGGTAAGCCCCCGGCTGAGCCGGGGAGACTCCCGGAGTTTGACGGCTCCGGGAGTCTCTGGTTGTCCACTGGTGAACCGCTCAAGGCACACCAGAAAGGATAACCGATGC
>Ga0169931_10000229_pt1 | contig 89442 bp, 65 predicted proteins | sample Kivu_15m_20L_FD_129675 | JGI IMG/M metagenome (GOLD analysis project Ga0169931, IMG submission 129675) | Freshwater microbial communities from Lake Kivu, Western Province, Rwanda to study Microbial Dark Matter (Phase II) - Kivu_15m_20L... | ecosystem: Environmental > Aquatic > Freshwater > Lake...
ACGAAGGTGACGGAACGGTTGGAGTGGCCCTGAAGCCAGAAGTTCTTGGCGATCGGGTAGTCCCCGGAAACGAACTGGCCGTTGACCGTTTCATCCGCCGCGAAATGGAGCACCAGGTCGGTCAGATTGGTGTCGCCCAGACAACTGGTCCCGTTGATGAAGTCCATATTTTTAACCTGGAAGTCGTAGGCGTTAGTGGCGCTGCTGCCGTCCTTCAGCCCCTTGCCATAGGGCGAGAAATAGAGATCCGCTCCCGACAGGCTGAGGGAAACGAACCAGAGCAGAAGGGGTAGCAATCGGGGCCACCGCGTGCCCCTCCGGGCTTGCAATTGTTTAACGCCCTCGTCGTCCGATGGGGGAGTCCAAGGCCGTAGGCGTAAGCCAAGGCCGTAGGTCGGGCTAGGCACCAGGTGGAATTTCATGTCTTCGGGGTGAAGGGAACGGTGAAGCTTAGTCTCACTCACGCCGGACTTGCCAAGGCCCAAGGTGTTACTCGGCTGAACATTTTGCCGATTTCCAGCCGCCCACGCCGAAGCAAACGCCAATTCTGTCACTCAAAAGGCAACCGATTGGGCGGCCACCTTCACCCCGGAGAGTTGCCGCGCGCCGGAACCGGAATGGGGCCAACGGAGCCGCGGACGCCTTCGTCCGCACAGGCTGCCGGTGCCGCCGGCCGCGTCCGGTGGGTCCGGGAGTGCTGCGCCCGTCCTCTGGAAGGGCGGACGAGGGTGTCCGTTTCTCCGACCTGCGGCCCCGGGCCGGCTCGAACGCTGATCCGGCCCTACACCACCTGCCGGCTCAACCCGGACTGTGCATATCAAGACTATGCAAAGGCGGTTGGGCTGGGCGGAAGGGAACTTTTGGAGGAATGGGTTAGACGGCAAGTTGGAGGACGATCCTGATCTGGTCGCACAGCGGCTGCATTTCGAGATACATGGGGCCGATAAGCCATTCCTCGTGCTGTTCGCTGGTCAGCGCGCGGATGAGTTGCCGGCAGTTCGAACCGCTGGCGCGGGCGAACGGTGGTCACAACCAGGCCTCGGAGATGGATCAGCCCGAGGACCGCCTCCACCACCAGCCCAAACTGCCGGCCTAAGGAACGACGAGGTCGACGTTCCGGCTGATCTGGACGCGCTCTTCCGGGTCCAACAGGCGGATCGATGAGCTTTTCTTCCGCCTTGGCCAGTTCATTGGCGTTACGAAGCCGGCTAGTTTTGAGAACCAGAAAAGGAACCGATTTTGAGCCTTCTCCAGGACGTGAACCTCCGCGAGGACTCCGTATTCCTTGAGCCCCTTGGAGTCGGTCCATTTCCCAAGCAGTCACAGCCGATGGGAGACGGCTCACTCCAACGCTCTGGTCTTACGGCCGTTCAGCACTCCGCTCAGGCGCCCTGGCCGTGCGCGGTGGACGTCGCGGCCCTTGAGGAAACCTCGCCGGTGCCGCCCAGATGCCGGTGGTGTCCGCAGGCGGGACGGCGGTCGGCTTCAAGTGTCCGCTTCAGCTTAACCAGCGGCAGGATCTCGCCGGGCAGCCGGTGAACCGGCGCGCCGAAGATGCGTTCGATTCCGCCTTCAGCCGCATCGGTTTCGCCCCGGAGCAGTTCCGGCAGGTGGACCTGCGGGATCGCAAAGCCGCCACCCGCGCTGACCATCAGCTCCGGGATGGCCGCCAAGGTGAGCGGGATCTTGAACTTGATCGTCGTGCCCCGCCCCGACTGGGTCTGGATGTCCACCGAGCCGCCGATGCGCTCGATGTTCGTCTTCACCACGTCCATGCCAACACCGCGGCCGGAGACATGGGTCACCTTGTCGGCGGTCGAGAGGCCGGGCAGAAAAACAAGTCCCGCCGCCTCTCGTTCGCTCATTCGGGCCACCTGCTCCGGCGTGATGAGCCCCATGTCAAGGGACCTCTGTTTCACCCGGGCCACGTTGATTCCCGCACCGTCGTCGGAGATCTCAATCTTGACCTGCCTCCCCTCGTGATAGGCGCGGATGAAAAGGAGACCGGTCGCCGGCTTGCCCGCCTTCAATCGCTTATCCGGACACTCGATGCCGTGGTCAATGGAGTTGCGGATGACATGCGTGAGCGGGTCCCTGATCGAATCGATGATCGCGCGGTCGAGTTCGGTCTCGCGGCCCGAGATTTCGAGCCGCACCCGCTTACCCAATTGCTGGGCCACATCATGGACGAAGCTCGGAAACCGGCTGATCACGTCGTCGATCGGCTGCATCCGGGCCTTCATGAGTCCCTCCTGCAGTTCCGAGGTGATGTGGTCCAGCCGCTGAGCCACCGCGCGCAGGCTGCTGTCTTGGCCCGCGTTCAGATGCTGTGTGATCTGGTCGCGTGCGCCCACCAGCTCCCCGACCAAATTCATCAGGTGGTCAAAGTCGCCGACCTCCACCCGGATCGCAGTATTTGGAATGAAACTGCGGGCAGCGCCTTCACCTGCGGCCGTTGGCTGAGCGGCAACAGCCGAGGCTGAAAGAGGCGCCGGATCGGACACCCGAGGGGCGGCCTCCACCATCGGAATCGGCTGTGGCGCCGGGTCGGAAATCCAAGCCGGCTTGCTCGTCGCCGGTGCAGCCGGAGCGAAGGGCGTCTGCAAGGCCACCAGCCGGGTCAGCAGTTCGGAATAGTCCTTCTCGCCTTCGGTGCGGCTGGCCTCAAGGCAGCGGAGCATCTCCCGCAGCGCGTTGGCACAGGCGGACAACGTGTTCACAGTCTCGGCAGAAACAGGCAGTTGGTTTGCCCGGAGGAGACACAGGAGGTTTTCGCCAACGTGGGCGACCTTTTCGATTTTGAGGCAGCCAAGACAACCGGCCGTGCCCTTGATCGTGTGGATGACCCGAAAAATGCGGTTGATGATCTCCGGGGTCGCTGCGCCGGTCCCGAACACCAGCAGATCCCGGTCAACACTGTCGAGCCCCGCGAAGCTCTCGATGAGGAGATCGCTATGGAGCTGTTGCCGGAGATCCGCTTTCATGCTGCAAGACGTTGCGGCTCCACGTGGATGCCTTGGACCGGCTCGGAGCCGAGCGTGAAAAAGAAGGTCGCGCCCTGATTGGGTGCCGCCTGCACCCAAATGCGACCACCGTGTCGTTCAATGATGCGCTTGACGATGGTGAGGCCGATGCCCGTGCCCTCGAACTCCTGCTGGGCGTGCAGGCGCTGAAAGGCGCCGAACAGGCGGCTGGCCTTGGCCATGTCAAAACCGGCGCCATTGTCCCGGATAAAATAGATCGAGTGCCCGTCCTCGCCGAGCGCCCCGAACGCGATGATGGCCGGAGCGCGGTCCCTTGAGAATTTCCACGCATTGCGAACCAGGTTGTCGAGGGCCAACCGCAGCAGCCCTTCGTCGCTGCGCACCTTGATGTCCGGCGAAATCTGCCATTGGACGGGGCGGGTGGGCGTGGTCCGGGCCAGTTCACCGGCGATGTCCCCAATCATTCCCGACAGGTCCGTGTCGGCCAGCTTCATTTCCGACAACGCCGCCCGTGACAGCTTGAGCAGATCCTCGACGGTTTCGCGCGCACGGACGGCGGAATGCTGCACGTCTTCAATCAGGGGCACGAGCCCTGTGACACCAGCCTCATGGGCCTCCTCATGCAGGATCTCCGCCAGGGATTCAATCGCCCCGAGCGGATTGCGGAGATCGTGAGCCACCATGCGGCCAAATGCCTCGAGTTCCTGGTTGCTCTGCTCCAATTCACCCACACGCTGGCCCAAGGTGGTCTGCAGCTGGATGATGCGCTCGCCGATCCTGATCCGGGCGATCAGGGCCTCCTCGTCGAACGGTTTGGTCACGTAGTCATCGACGCCGCTGCTGAGCCCATCGAGAATCTCCGCCCGGCTCGACTTCACCGTCAGCATGATCAGGTAGCGGTGGGTGTTGCCGTCCAGTTCCCGGATGCGCTGGCAGACAGAGAGCCCGTCGAGGACCGGCATGTGCCAGTCAATGATGGCCAGGCGGGGGGAAAACTTCTGCTCCAGCACCTCGAGCGCAGCGCCGCCGTCAGCGACGGAGATGACCTCATGTCCGGCGTCTTCGAGAAGCGCGGTGAGGAGGGCGCGGATCGGTTTGCTGTCGTCGGCAACGAGGATTTTCATGACGGCCGGTCAGTAGGGCTGGACCTTGGACACGGCCGCCAGCAATGGCTCCGGCTCAAAGGACATCACAAACCAGCCGGCGACTCCCGCAGCGCAATCCCTCGATTCACTGCCAGGATCGCATTTCGTGGTCAGCGGCAGAAAGGGCGTCCGACGCGAGGGGGGGAGCGCCCGCCATCGCCGGATCGGGTGGAGCCCACCCCAGTTGGACTTGTTGGCGTCGGAGATGACGGGGTCCTCGGGGCGGTTTCGGGCCAGTTGATGTCCTGCGACACCATCGGCGGCCTTAAAGTCTGCGGGGCGGGCTGGCCACAGGGCAAATGCCAACATGCGGCGCCTGGTCGTCGAGTCATCAACGGTCAAGATCGTCTTGCTCATGGAGCGGCAGCTTGGGGGTTGGGCTTGAAACCGGGATCAGTCCGGGAGCGGCGACCTGTCCCGACGGGGGTATCGTCATCCGGCCCGGAAACTTGAGTCCCAGAGGGAGAGGCAGATTCAGGCGAGTCCCACGTCGTCGCCGAGGCCGGAACTGCTCCCGGTGGAGGGCGCGGCGGGCGATTCGCGGAACGGGGCGCGAATTCGATTCCGAGATGTTGCCGCGGCACCGAATACCGGGCCGCTATGGGCAAATCCCCGATGTCGCCTACCACTTGCACCGATGAAGGCATCCATGCCCCGTCGGCATTGGTTCGGCTCAGGAATACGACTGCCAGCCGGAGGTGCGAGCCTGGCCATAGGAACCGCGGAGGCGCCGGAGGTTGTGACCGGAACGCTCCAAGCTGGCCTGCTCGGAACGCGCGGATTCCAGCTTCACGTCCAGTAGCCGGGAGTTCTGGGACTCCATGACCACCAGTTCGCGCAGAATCGCGGCCAACTCGGCCGGCAGACGAGCATCGGCGGGCAGCAGCGTGGAGAACCGTTCGGCCGCCCCCTGCAGTCCGATTTTCCGGTCCTGCAATTCGGATACCCGGGACCAGCGTTCGGAGGCAATCGCCGCGGCCTCATCGGCGGTCAGTTCGCGCCAGTGGCGATACAGCTCGACCAGTTCCGCGGCGGGATTGGCACTCATGGCCCATGACGTTCACGCGACCATCAGGGCAGCGGCCGGGACCTCGCCCGGCTTGGGCTCCCAGGTATTGCCCCTGAGCATCTGTGACCACGCATCCCGCAGGGTCGTCAGCCGGCGGATGACCTCCTCAATGCCGGTGGACACTTTCTGAAGGTTGCTCTCGTGGAGGCGCCGGTCGAAATAGTCGTAAAGCCGGCGCAACGTCTGGGCACATTCCCCGCCCTCATCCATATTCAGCGACAGATTCAGCTCGTGGATGATGGCCTGTGCCCGAAGGACGTTGTTGTTGATGGTCTGGTAGGATTCGACGATGTCCTCGAAACCAAACCCGTTGAGGGCACACTCCAGAAATCGGATTGCCCCATCGAACATCATCAGCACCAGATGGCCGGGACTGGCAGTCTGCGCGGCCACCGAGCGATAAGAAGCCCACGGATTGACGGGAGGCATGGCCGGAAGGCTATTGGGATTCGAAGTTGATCGCGAGTAGGCTGGCGATCTTGGAGATGGTTTCGGCTGGCGGATAATGCGGATTTGCGACCAGCCCGCGCGCCCGATCCACGACCTCGGTGCGCACCTCGGAAACGGCGGTCAGCCGGTTTTCCAAAGCCTGCGATTCGCTCAGATCGACTTCCTGCTTGGGCGGGGCGACTTCGCGTGCCTTCACCTGGCCTACGACGACCTTGGCGATCTTGTCCACCTGGGGATTAAGATTGATGTCCATATGGTTCACCTGTTGCTTTGGCAGGCTTTACAGTTTTCCCACAACTCCGAGTGCTACATCGGCGGGGCTCCGGGAGACTTGAGCAGTATTTTCGCGGGCTCCTTCCAGCGGCCGCCCGTCCCCAGGCATCGCGCCCGGCGGCGGAACGATCAAACTGGCCGACCGCCCCGCCTAAGCCACTGATACAACCCATTTTACTGCGGGGGAAGCGTGGCGAGGGCGTCGTGAACCGTGTAGGCCGCAAACAGGCGCGGGGAGGTCAGCACAATGCGGGAATCGGCCGGCCGTTTGCCGGGCATCCGGTCGGACTGCCGGAAGCGGCGGGCAGAGTTGACCACCGCTCCTTCGCGGGCATCGAACACCTCGTCGAAAGCCCACAGCACCTGCGGCGTCGGACAGCCCACCAGCTTGAACTGCCAACCCACGGCGAGCGGTGGATAGGCCTCGTAACGGGTCAGGCGGGCGAACAGCACGGCGTCACAGCGAAACTTTTCCCGGAGCCGTTTCAGGAAATCCGGCGGCAAGGTGTCATCGGCCGCCCAGTCGGCCCGCCCGGTCAGGTTTTGCAGCTCTTCGCGGCCGACCCAGACGGTTTCAAACCGCTGGGTGCGTTTAAGTTCGCTGCGGAAGGCGGCCTCGAGGCTTTCCTGGGCATCAGCAGCCGGGGTGCCGCCGACCTCGCTGGTCAGGGGCAGCACGGCCACCCGTCGCAGGTGCGGGTTCAGCCGGCGGGTTTCGACATGGACGTTGCCGGGACGGAAGCCGGCCCCGAGCACCACATCGTCCGGATCCGGCAGTGCGCAGCCGGCGCCGAGGAAAACGGGCAACAAGAGCGCCCGCCAACGGCGAAGGATTGGGGAGGAGAGTTTTGGGGTCACGGGGCTGGGGGAAGCCGGCCGGGTCACTTGGTGCTGCCGAGCTGTTTTTGGAGGTATTGGAGCTGCTGGTTGATCCGCTGTTGGGCGGCTTCCATCGCGACGAAGCTGTCGATCATGCGCTGCCGGTTCTGCTGCACAACCCGTTCAAGGCTTTCAATGTCCGTGTCGATCGCGCCGGCCTGACTGGTGAGATTGCTCTGCTTTTCCACCAGGCTGCCGTCGCCCCCGATGGTGTCTTCGAGGAACGCGTCGAGCTTTACCGCGAGGCCATTGGTGCCGTTGGTGAACAGCTCGGCCACGGAGGTCAGGTTGTCGGCCAAGGCGGCATCGAGGGCGGATTCATCTTCAAGGGCCAGCCCGTTGTCATTGCCGTTGGTCACGATGCCGAGGTCGGCCAGCGAGTCGAAGATACCCGCAAGGCCGCTCACCTGGGCGTAGGAGCGGCTGCGCAGGCCCGAGGCGATGTCGAAGGGATCGCGTTCATTCGCCAGCACGCCGGCTGTCACCTTGCCGGAACTGTCCGTGGTGCTTGCGGTCTGAGTGTCGATCACCGACTGCGCCTTGCTGTAGTCGGAGATGAAGTCCTTGATGGCCTGCTTGATGGTCTCCGTGTCCGACGAGACGACCACGTCAAAGGTTGCACCCTCCGCCAAGGCGGTGACGTTCAGGCCGGTCAGGCCCGAACTGGCCTCCGTGATCGTGTTGGATTGGCTGCTGAGCTGACCGCCACCGTTGATGGTGTAGAGCAGGTTCTTGCCGCGAACGAGGGATCCGCCGTTGAGTCCGGTGGCGGCCAGAAAGTTGCCCGAAACATCCTCCAACGCGACGCCGACGTCACCGGTCGTCTTGTTGGTCAGGGTGAAGCGGTCGTTGACCGAATCGTAGGTCGCCGACACGCCTGCACCCGACTCGTTGATGCGGTTGAGGATGTTCTGGATGCTGTCCTGAGAGGTGTTGAAAGCGATGGCAACCCCGTTGATCTTGAACTCCCCGGCTCCGGCGCCCCCGTCGGACAGGGCCGTCGCGAGGTTGGAGTTCGCGGCGACCACGCCGGTCCGGACCGCACCGAGAGCGGCCGAGCTGGTAATCGTGCCGCTGCCGTTGTTCTGAAGCCTGGCGGCCTGGAGGAAATTGCTCGTGTCGGTCGCGCTGCCGAGCACGATTTCGCCCGCGGAGGTGAGGGTGATCTTGTCCTCGGAGGCGTTGTAGGACGCGATCACGGAGTTTCCGGTGGCCGTTGAAATCTCGTCAAAGACGCTCTGGAGGCTGTCGCCGGAATCAATGGTGATCTGCTGGCCGTTGATCGTGAGGGTGCCGCCCGTGACGCTGGTGCCAAACCCGGCCTCGCTGAGGATGACGCCCGACACGTCGTCGGTCGCACTCAGCCCCGCACCGACGTTCGAGGTGCCCCTTTGCGAGGCGCTCGCGGCCAGCTGGGTAACGTTGAACGCATAGCTGCCAAGCGGTGTGCCGGAGGTGACCGACACGGTGGCGGCCGCTTCGTCCGACACCTTGGCAGTGCGGCTGGAAAACAGGGTGCCGGAGGTGAAAGCCTGGACTCGGTTCTGCAGGACGCTGAGCTGCGTCTTGATGCTGCCGTAGGCGTTGTTGCGCTGCTGCAGCAGGTTCTGATCTGACAGCAAACGCCGTTGCGGCTGCCGTTCCACTTCGGCCAACTGGTCCACGAGGGATTTCCAGTCGAAGCCGGAAGCCAGGCCTGAGACTCCCAGATCCATATCGGTTCAATCGGTTGGTGGCTGCCGGGGCTTTAGTCCGGACCGGAATGGCCGATGGGGAAAGGTTCCGGCGGCACCCGCCGCCGGAACCAGAACCTCACGGTCCTCACCCGCCTGCTTACTGGAGCAGACGGAGCGCGGACTGCGAGTTGGAGTTCGCCTGAGCGAGCATCGCGGTGCCTGCCTGGACCAGGATGTTCAGCTTGGCGAAATTGGTGCTTTCCTCCGCCACGTCCACATCCTTGATGCGGCTGTTGGCGGCGGCGAGGTTGTCCTTGAGGACGGCATTTTGCTCCGAGTAGTTGTTCAGCACGGAGATGTTGGCCCCTACCGTCGCACGGTCGGTGGCGACAAGGTCGATCGCCGCCTGGATGTTGGTCAAGGCGGTCGCCGCGTTACCGGCGCTGGTGACATCATCGCCGGTAAGGTCATAAACCGAACCGTCTATGCCAGTGGCCGACGTGGTGTTACCGTCGCTGTCAATGGTGACGTCGAGGTCGGTCCCGTCAAAGAGGGACACGCCGTTGAAGTCCTTGGTTGCGAGGTCGTTGATATAGGTCGCCAGCTTCTGGAACTCCGTGTCGTAAAGACTGCGGTCGGTATCCGTCTTGGTGACGTCCTGGGCCAGCACGCTGAGCTCGCTCATGCGATCCATCGCCTTGCTGACCTTCTGCAGAAAGCCGTCCTGTGTCTGTGCAAACGAGACGGCATTGCCGATGTTGGATCTGACTGCCTTGATACGGCTGATCTGGGAGTCGAACCGCGTTGAGACCGCCATACCGGCAGCATCATCTTCCGGGGAAACAATTTTCGAGCCGGAGGACAGTCGTGACAACGACTTGGTGAGGGCGGAGGACGAATCAGACAGCAGACGCGAACTGGTGAGCGCCGCCGTATTGGTATTGATGACCATATAGGACTCCTTTCCTTGAGTCACCCCTTGCGGGGATTTGAAGTGACGGCTTCCTTGCCGTCGTTGGTGGATTTGCCTGGGCTCCACCTTGTTCCCTGCCGGCCCTTTCAGGCTGCCGACCGCCTGTCTTGCGACAACACCTTCATCGGCACCCTCGGTAATTCCTTAAGCCGACCTTGAATCCTCCAAAATACGCGGCGTAATTGGCTGAACCCCTTCGGGAGCCACCGCCGTCATGCCCGTCAGCCCCCTGCTGCTCTCCGTCTGCGTCATCGCCCGCGATGAGGAAAGATTCATCACAGCGTGCCTCGCTTCCGTCGCCGGCGTGGCCGACCAACTGGTCGTTCTCGATACGGGCTCGACGGACCGCACGGTGGAATTGGCCCGCTCCGCCGGGGCCGAGGTGCATCGCTTTGCGTGGTGCGACGACTTCGCGGCGGCCCGGAACGCCGCCTTGGTTCACGCCCGCGGCCAGTGGGTCCTGATGCTGGATGCCGACGAGGAATTGCCGCCGGACCAGCATGACACCCTGCGGGAACACCTCGCCGACCCCACCGCGGCCGCCTTTCGCCTGCCCATCGTGAATGTGGGCGAGGAGAAGCTCGGGGCGAACTACGTTCCGCGGCTGTTCCGGAATGTTCCCGGCGCCCGGTATGCCGGCCGTATCCATGAACAGGTCTTTCCCAGCGTGCTCGCCCTCTCCAGGGCGAAGGGACAGATCGCCAAGCTGGGCAGCGCCCGCCTGGTGCATCATGGATATACCGCCGCTGTCACCCGCGAACGCGACAAGGTCGAACGTAACCTCCGCCTGCTCCGCCAGGCGGTTTCCGAGCGTCCGCTCGACACCAATCTCCGCCTGAACCTGGGCCTGGAACGCGTGCGTTCCGGCGACCTCACCGGTGGCCTCGAAGATTACGCGGAGGCGTTCCGGATGCTGTCCGCCACCTCTCCGGTGGATGTTTCGCCGGAGCTGCGCGAGACGCTGCTGACTCAGTTCGCCCCCCACCTGCTTCGCGCCGGCCGACCCGACGAAGTGGAATCGTTGCTGGCTTCGCCACTGGCCCAGACGGCTCCCCTGACCGCCTCGCTCCAGCTCACTTTGGGCCTGGCCCGCTGGCAGCGCCGGGAATTTTCCGCGGCCGCGGAAGCGATTGGAGCAGCCCTCGCCACCCGCATGGTGCCCGGCCTCACGCCGGGAATGGCCGATCTGCACTCTGCGGTGCCACATCATTTCCTTGCGCTATGTCTGCGCGAACTCGGCGACCTGGCCGGAGCGGAAGCCGCTTTCCTCGAGGGCCTTGCCACGGGCAGCAAAACGGAAGCGCTGCGGCTGGACTACGCACGGCACCTCGCACACGGGCATCAACCCGTTGAGGCGATCCAGCAGTTGCACGAACTGGTCCGCTCCGACAACCGGTCTGCGGAGGCGTGGTGTCTCGGCGGACAATTGGCCTTGAGCCGCCCGGAGTATCTCGAGTTCGCACTCGACTGGACTGCAGAAGCCATCCGTGCGCTCCCGGAAGACCGCCCGCTACGGGAACTGCGGGCGGAGGCCCTGCTGCTCGCCCAGCAAATGGACGCAGCTTTGCCGCTGTGGCGGGTGCTCGCGGCCGACCGCGGCGCCCCGCGCAACCGGGCCGCGGTCCTGCTCTGTGAACTGTGTGCGGACGCCGGCTCCGTTTCTGTCGTCCCGGAATCGGAGGCCCGCAGCATCAGCCAGGCAGCGCTCGGATGGTATCGCCGTTGGATTGAATTCGGCGCCGGAGACGCGGTAAAACGGGTCACGGAACGGAGCAACCGCATCCGGACGATCCTGCCTGAGTTTGCCGCGGTGCTGGATTCAGTCGCGGCCGCGACCCGCTAACCATCCTCGCGCCATCCAGAAGCCACGTCTGCGCACGGGAATCACGCGGGTGCCCGCCACTCCGAGAAGGGGAAGCCGGGACACCCGTGCGCTCACCGTCGCCCAAATCCTTCCACGCCCATTACTTCGGCAGCGGCACCTGTCCGGGCCGGGTCAGGTAGTAGAGCAAATCCCGGATTTCGGTCTCCGGAAGCTGCGCCAAAAGCCCCTCCGGCATCATGGATTGATCGCTCTCCTCGACCTTATCCACTTCGGATTTGGGAATCGTGACGACTTCGGTTGCCGTCTGGACCGTGAAGGCGGCGGCGTCCTGCGACTTCACAACCCCCATCATCAACCGGCCGTCCTTGGTCTCAATCGTCGAAGCCCGATATTCGTTGGGAATGACTGCGTTGGGGAAAAGGATGTTCTGCAGCAGGTAGTCGAGGTCGCCGCGGTTCGCCCCGGTGATGTCCGGACCGACATTGCCGCCGGTATCGAACAGGTGATGGCACTGGGCACAGACTTTGTTGAAAGCCACCCGGCCGCGGGGTGCGTCGCCCGGCGTGGAACCGCCAGCCCAATACACCTTCTTCATCCGGGCGATCTCCGCCTCCATGTCCGGGCTGGTCTCCTTCATCACGCCCCACAGCTTCGTGAGGTCGGCCCGCAACCCCTCGTCCTTGAGTCCGCGCAACTGGCGCACCAAGTCAGCCGTCAGGTCCGCTTTGGGCACCTGTTTCGCCGCCACCGCGACCAGCAACGGCTTGGCGAACGCCACCCGGGACGCGAGCGCATTCAGGGCATCCCGGCGCTCCGCGGCGGCCAATTGCGGATAAGCGCCCAAGATGGCGGCCGGCGTTCCGGCATCATCGAACGCGGCGAGGCCCCGGAGGGCGAGACCGCGCACGGCCGGATCGCCCACGAGGGCTTGCAGCAGTTTCGGCAAATCGGCGTCACGGATCGCCAGCAGCGACTCCAGCGCCGTCCGTCGGGCTCCGGCCTCTGCCTTGACATCCGCCGCGGTGGCCCGCAGAGCGGTGCGGGCCCGGGGGCTGCCGAAAGTCAGAGAGAGCGTCTGCGTCAGAGTCCGCACCTCGCCGTTTGCGCTGTCGGCCAGTTTGGTCTCCACCGCTTCCCACCCCGCCGGCATCGGGGCGGTGCGGCGGCCCTTCAGCGCATCGCTCAGTCCGCGCAATAGATCCAATTGGAACTGGGCGTCGGACGATTCCGCGAGCAACTGAGTGAGTTTGGGCAGCGCGTCGGCTGCCATGACCGGTCCGGCGAGGACCGCTCCCAAGGCAAGCAGGGAGGCAAATCGGGCGAAGGAACTCATGAGGCGTGAACGGAAAATGAACGGAATCGCCGGCAGCGTCCATCCCCTTGGAAGGGCGGGTGCGGTCGCAAGATTCGCGATGGGGCGCATTTGGGTTTGCCGGAACCCGGACCAAACCTTACGAATCTGCCGCCATGAAATTTCTCCTCCCACTTTCCGTGGTCGCACTGGCACTGGCCGGCTGCAGCCACACCGAAACCGTCTCCGCAAAGCCCGGCGAGACCAAGAAAACCGCCGATGGCCAGATGACTTTGGCCGCCACCACCGGCGGTTACGCGGCCAACATGCTGACGCCCGCCAGTCTGGGCGGAAAAGCCACCTCGCGGGTGGGTCAGAAGGATGCCGAAGGCTTCACCCTCATCTTCGACGGAACTTGGGATGGCTGGCGGGTGAACGAAAATCCCAAGGCGTGGACGCTGGTCGGCGGCGCCCTGCGCGCCCAGGGCGACCGCAGTCACTGCTTCTATGTCGGCGGCGAGCAACCCTTCAAGGATTTCGAACTGAAGGTGGACGTGCTCACCGAACCCGGCTCCAACGGCGGAATCTACATCCACACGAAGTATCAGGACTCCGGCTGGCCCTTCGGCGGATACGAGACCCAAGTCAACCAGACCCAGGGCGACTGGCGCAAATCCGGCAGCATCTACTCGGTGCAGGACGTAAAGGAAGACGTGATCAAGCCCATCGTGAAGGACAACGAGTGGTATACCCACCACGTCGTCGTGAAGGGGGGCAACATCAAGATTTACCTGAACGGCAAGCTCGTGAACGACTTCACGGAGGAACCCGGCCGCCAGCCCGGCAAGGATTTCGAGCGCAAGCTGAACGCCGGCACCATCGCATTCCAGGCGCACGATCCGAAGTCGGTCGTCTACTACAAGAACGTCCGCATCAAGAAGCTGTAACCAGCGATCCGTGCTCGCTCTGCTCACGGCCCGGGCCCAACGCCCGGGCCGTTTCGTTTGGCGCCCGCCCGTTTCACCACCGAAGCGCAGGTCAGATTCTGCCCCTGCCCAGTTTACACGGACGCAATCTCTTCCAAACTCTGCGGCATGAGCAGCATCACCATCGCACCCGCCCCGCCACCGGCTGGGCCGCCGCTCCAGAAGCAGACCACCGCGGGCAATTACTTCATCTCGAACTACCCGCCGTTCGCATTCTGGGAGCAGGAACAGGTGCCGTCGTTGCTCGCCACACTGGATCGGCCGCCGACGCCGGGCGTGCCCCTTGGCCTTTACACCCATATTCCGTTCTGTAGGAAGCGCTGCCACTTCTGTTACTACAAGGTTTACACGGACAAGGATTCGCAGGAAATCCGCGGCTATCTCGACGCCTTGCTCGCCGAGCTCGCCATTTACGCGGCCAAGCCGATCATCGGCGGACGCAAGCCGCGGTTCATCTACTTCGGTGGTGGCACGCCCAGTTACCTTTCACCGGACCAGCTGGAATTTCTTGCGGACGGCATGAAGCGCCTCATGGCGTGGGACGAGGCGGAGGAAGTCACCTTCGAGGGTGAGCCGGGAACCCTGACCGATCACAAGCTGCGGGCCATTCGCGAGCTGGGTGTAACCCGTCTCAGCCTCGGCATCGAACACTTCGACGACCACATCCTCGAAATCAACGGCCGCGCCCACCGTTCCAAGGAAATCGGGCGCGCCTACGGATTCGCCCGCGAAATCGGCTTCCCGCAGATCAACATCGACCTCATCGCCGGCATGGTGGAGGAGACGGAAGAGAAGTGGCGGGAGACGGTGGAGAAGGCCGTCGCCCTCGAACCCGACTCGGTCACCATCTACCAGATGGAGGTGCCCTACAACACGGGCATCTACCGGCAGATGAAGGCCGAAGGCAAACTGGTCGCTCCCGTTGCCGACTGGGAGACGAAGCGCCGCTGGGTGAATTACGCCTACGGCGAGTTCGAACGGCGCGGCTACACCGTCACAAGCACGACCACGGTGGTGAAGGATCCCGCGAAGGTGAAGTTCACCTATCGCGGCGGCCTGTTCTCCGGCGCCGATATCCTCTCGGTTGGCGTGGCCAGTTTCGGCCACCTGAACGGTGTCCACTACCAGAACCAGCATGAGTTCCAGCCCTACGTGGAGGCCGTGAAGGCGGGCCAACTGCCCATTTACCGGGCCTACGCCGTTCCGGACGACGAACGCTATCTGCGGGAGTTCATGCTCCAATTGAAGCTCGGACAGGTCAGCGCGGACGCGTTCAAGCGCAAATTCGGGCAGGACCCGCGCGAGCGGTTCTCGGCGCCGCTCGCTTGGATCAGGGAGCAGGGCTTCCTGACCAACGGGGGCGACACCATCGGCCTGACCCGCGATGGACTGCTGCAGGTGGACCGCCTGCTTCAGGAATTCTTCAAGCCTGAGCACCGCACCGGGCGCTACGCCTGAAACACCTTGCATCATGGACCCGGGTGCGATGAACAGATTTCAGCCCTCGAAAATGGACCGGATTTGCAGTGCCGAACGTTTCCACCGCGGGCGACGACAAGGTGGCCCTTTGTTTGAACGGCAGCATTTCGGCCAACGTTGGTTGGCCTGACTTTCCCTAATCCATGCACCACGGAAGAGTTTCCCCGACCATCGCCCAAGGACTCCTGGCCCTCCGGCGGCGGATTGAAGCCGCCAAGATTCCGCCGTCCAAATTGGACGAGACCATCAATATCGCAGTGTGGAACATCCGGGAGTTTGGAAAAACCCGGAGAACCGAGGCCGCGTTGCACTACATAGCCGAGATCATCGGGCAGTTTGACCTCGTCGCCTTGGTGGAGTTGCGGGACAACTTGGGGGACTTGGGCACGGTCATGGAATACCTGGGATCATCGTGGAAGGTGATCTTCACCGACTGGACGGATGACAACGGGGGCAACAATGAACGAACGGCGTTCCTCTTCGACCGGAGGGCGGTGACGCACAACGGCTTGGCCGCGGAAATTGAGGCCCCGCGGGTCAAGATGGGTAACGAATGGGTGACCCAACAGTCCTTTTGGCGGGCGCCCTACCTCGGTTCCTTCCGGGCTGGGAACTTCGACTTCCTAGCGATCGCAATGCACGCCCGCTGGGGCGACAGCGAGGCGGCGCGGCGCGGAGAGCTGCAATTGCTCAGCGATTGGATCAAGCGTCGGACCGCCAGCAAGGCGGTGGAGGATCGGGACCTGATTGTGATGGGTGATTTCAATACCCCGAAACTGAACGACAAGCTGTTCGCGGCTCTCACGAGCTGTGGCCTGCAAATTCCAAAGCCATTGGTGAACCTGAAAGCCGGGGACCGGGTGGTGGGCGGCACAAATCTGGGCAAGGACGCTCGCTACGACCAAATTCTGCACCTCCCCACGGTGCCCGAGAATTTCACCAATGCCGGTGGCGCGCTGGACTTCCACCTTGATGATGACCACATCGACGAGCTGTTCCCGGGCAAGAAGATGACCTGGGAAAAGTTCACCTACCAGCTGTCAGATCACCTGCCGGTCTGGATCCAGGTCAAAACCGACATCGATGGCTTTCGGTTTGACCAAATCATCCGGGAAGCAAAGCAGGGGGCAACCGGGTGACCGAGGCGGAGCCATGCTCCCTAGACCCTCTGCCGGCCGGCAAAACCGGTGTCGAGTTCATGCCAGTAGGTGACGTCGGCCTCGCCCTCCTGCCAGCAGAGGAAGATCTCCCGGTCACCGCGCAGGGCCGGAAAGTCAACCAGACCGCGGCCCAGATCCTTGATCTGGATCTCCAACTCCTCGAACTCGGCGATCAGTTCACGCATTCGGGTCAGGTTCCGCAACTGATCGTTGATCCGCTCGCCGCCGAGATCGCGGCCTTCGGCGAACAGGGTGACATTCCGGTCGGCGCCGCGCTCGACGACCTGCTGGAGGTGACGCAACTCTCCCAGCCAATTGCCCAGGCGCGGCAGCAGTTCACGGACCTCCGCCAAGGTGTAATGCCGGGAAAACTTCCGGGATTCGTTCATGGCCGGGCTTCCAACTTCTTCCGGACCCCCTCGATGGGCTCGATCTCCAGTGATTTGCGCCAGGCTTCTCTGGCCTCGTCGGGTTTGCCGAGCGCAGCCAAGACGTCGCCCAGATGATCCAGCACGGTGGCGTCCGGTTCGGGCAGCAGTTTGACCGCCTTCTCCAACCAAGTCAGCGCCTCCGCCGGTCGCTTGAGCTGAAAGAGCACCCAGCCCAGGCTGTCGAGGTAGGCCGGATTATCGGGCTCTGCCTTCACGGCGCGCTGGATCATGTCGTGGGCCAACTGGAGGTTTTCGCCGCGTTCCGCCCACATGTAGCCTAGGTGATTCAATGACTCGTCGAAATCGGGCTTCATGTTCAGTGACTGTTCCAGCGCGACAACCGCCTCATCAAATCGGCCCGCCCGCTCCAACGTCGAACCGACTTGGTAATAAAACCGGTGGTCGAGCAGCTGCGGAGCCCGTTCCCGGGCGAACTTCTCCGCCGCGGTAAAACACTGCCGCGCGCGGTCAAACTCCCGGAGATTGGAATGAGCCAGGGCAGCGAGGAATTCCCGCCGAAAATCCGGTCCAAACCGTGTCCGTGCCTTCTCCACGGTGGTGACCGCTTCCTTCGCCTTCCCGGCACTCAATTGGGCGGCCACCAAATCGCCATAAGCCGCCTCGCCCTCGGGGTTCAGGAGAATGGCGCGCTCCAGGGATTGCTGGGCTTGGGCAAAATCACGCTGCTCCATGGCGATGATGCCAAGGAAGTAATGCGGGGCAGGGTTCGCCGGATTCGCCCGCTCCAGCCCCTGGAACTGTTTCCGGGCCTCATCCAAGCGACCGGTGCGGAGATAGATCTCGGCCAGACGGCCGGCCACCTGCGGATCCACGCCGCTCTTGCCAGCCAGCTCAACCAGCAGGCGTTCCGCCCGATCCTGTTCGCCCACGGCCAGGTAGCCCTCAGCCAGTCGACGAAGCTGCACGATGTCGGTCGGCGAGGCGGCTTCCACGCGGGCGAGGCACTCCTTCGCCTTGGTGATTGCGGCGTCCCGGAAAGTGGAATCCACCTGTGCGATCCGACCAAAGAGGCCGGCGAAATCCAGCCAGGCGGTCGGCAATCCCGACTTCTGCGTCGTGGCCTGCTCGGCGACACGAAACGCCTCCTGCGCCTGTTTCTGCTGCAGGCGGATCTGGGCCAGCATCGCGTAGTGACCTAGTTGCTCCGGCTCGGCGCGAATGAGGTTGCCGTAAATTTCCGCCGCCTCCTCCACCCGACCGGTCTGGATGGCCGTCATGCCGAACATGACCCGCACCTGGCTGGAGGCCGCCGGCAAGGCCGCACTGCGCTTCAGGATTTCGTAGGCCTTGTCTGCCTGCTGCCGTGACAGGAACCGGCGGGCCACTTCCAGCGCGAGCGGTTCGTTCGTCGGATCCTTTTCCAGCGAGCGGACAAATCGTTCCAAGGCCGCCGCATTGTCGTCGCGGGACTGCTCGACCACGCCGGCGGAAAACTCGGCCAGTGCCTGCGCCCGGGTTTCCAGTTCGGCATCATTCAGCCGCTCCGGTCTGGAAGTGGCAGTCGTGGGAGCATTCCGCGGAAGCATCCGGCAACCGGCCGCGGCCAAACCGGCCAGCAACACGGCAACCAAGACTGATGTGGAAGTCAGCGATCGGGGCATGCAGGCAAAAGAAAAACGCGACCCTGCGAAAACAGGATCGCGCCGAAAGTGCATTTTGTCGCGAAGCGCGAACGGCCGGGCCGTCCCTTACTTCTGCCAGGTGCGCTTCTTGTGGCGATTGAGGCGCAGCTTCTTGCGGCGCTTGTGCTTGTTGATTTTCGCCTTACGACGTTTCTTCAGTGAACCCATATCTAGTTAAGTTTGTCTCCCAGCCGCCCTAGTAAACCACCTTGTTCAGCGGATACTCGATGATCCCTTCGGCTCCAGCGGCCTTGAGTTGCGGGATCAACTCACGGACAACCGACTCGTCCGCGATGGTTTCCACCGCCACCCAACCGGCTTGGGACAGACTGGAGACGGTTGGATTACGCAATGCCGGCAAGGATTGCAACAGCTTTGGAAGATTTTCCTGCAACACGTTCATCTTGAGGCCGACTTTGACTTCGGCCTCGATGGCTCCCCGGAGCAGCAGCGCCAATGTCTCAATCTTGCCCCGTTTCCAGCCGTCTTTCCACGAATCATGGTTGGCCACGAGGCGCGGAGTGGACACGAGCAGGGTGTCCACGATCCGAAGTTTGTTGGCCCGCAACGAGGAACCGGTCTCGGTCACGTCCACAATGGCGTCCACCAGTTCGCGGGCCTTAACCTCGGTGGCGCCCCAGGAGAATTCGACGTCTGCCTTGACGCCATGCTTCTTGAGCCAGCGTTTGGTCATGCCCACCACTTCCGTGGCGATGCGTTTGCCCGCAAGGTCCTTCACGGATCTGATCGGCGATTCTTCCGGAACGGCGAGCACCCAGCGGGTGGGCTGGCGGGTGGATTTGCTGAAGATGAACTCGCCGACCTCGTGGACCTTGCTGTGGTTCTCCTGGATCCAATCGTGACCGGTGATGCCGGCGTCGAGATAACCCAACTCCACGTAGCGGCTGATCTCCTGCGCCCGGATGAGCCGGATCTGGAGCTCGGGATCGTCCACATAGGGCTCATAGCTGCGGCTGGACACGGAGATGTTCCAGCCGGCTTTGGCCATCTTTTCCAAGGTGGCGTCCTGCAACGACCCCTTTGGCAGACCAAGCCGGAGCTTGGGTGACGGGGCGGCCGCGGAGGGAGGCTTCTTGCTCATCGGAATGACGATCCAACGCGGCCGGTCACGAACCAGACAGTCCGCAGCCGAACGGCCATGCGTTCGGTCAGTGCGACGACGGCAGGCAGCCCAGCTTGATGAACAGGCCGATGTAAACCAGGAAACTGATCAGCATGACGGCTATGCCCTTGCCGTTAACCGCCAGCGCGACGCCGGCCGCCAAAAGCGCCGCAAAGCCAAGAAAGAATCCCCAGGACAGCAAAGTCTTCATTTTCCGGCCGGACTGGTAGCGGAACTCTTCGGCCGACACAAGCAGTCCCTTGCTGGAACGGCATCCCAATCTTGCCAGCTGTCCTGTCCTATTCATGCAGATTTCCCCATCAGGAGAACCAGCAGGAATCCAGATGGGGACACTGCCAGCGAGTTCCACCGTTGGACATCGGGGAGCGCTTCCTTCAGGCTGTCCGGCCCATGGGTAAACGGTTCTACATCACGACCGCCATCGACTACGTCAACGGTGCGCCGCACCTCGGTCACGCCTATGAAAAGGTGCTCGCCGATGTCATCGCCCGCGCCCGGCGAAGCATGGGAGAAGAAGTGTTTTTCCTCACCGGTCTCGATGAGCACGGGCAGAAGGTGCAGCAGGCGGCCCAGGCGGAAGACAAGGATCCGCAGACCTACTGCGATGGCCTGGCCGTGCAATGGCAGGAACTGGCGAAGGTGCTGGGTTTGTCCAACGACGAATTTGTCCGCACCACCCAACCCCGCCACAGGCAGGTCGTGGAAGCCTTCCTCAACAAACTCCATGCCGACGGGCACTTCTACAAGGAGACCTACGACGGTTGGTATTCGGTGAAGGAGGAAACCTTCCTCACGGAAAAGGACCGCAATCCCGACGGCACGTGGGACGCCAAATGGGGCCAAGTCACCCAACTTCAGGAGTCGAACTGGTATTTCCGCATGGGGCAGCATCAGGACTGGCTGATCGCCCACCTCGAAACCAATCCTGGCTTCGTCCAGCCCGAGTCGCGCCGGAACGAAATCCTCGGTTTCCTCCGCAGCCAAAAGCTGGAGGACCTCTGCATCAGCCGGCCCAAATCGCGCCTGAGCTGGGGCATTCCCCTGCCCTTCGACCCGGAATACGTGAACTACGTGTGGTTCGATGCCCTGACGAATTATTTCTCCGTGCCCGCTGCCTTGGGCGATCCCGTGGCGTGTTCCGCCCTCGGCTGGCAGCCCGGCTCGAACGCTCCGGCGCCCGAGCTTTGGCCGGCCGACATTCACCTGATCGGCAAAGACATCGTGAAGTTCCATGCGGTCTACTGGCCCATCATGCTCAAGACGCTTTTTCCTGAGGGAACTCCAGTGGAAGAGTTTCTACCGAAAACGATTCTGGCCCACGGCTGGTGGCAGAAAGACGGCCAGAAAATGAGCAAGTCCACCGGCAATGTCGTGGACCCCTTCGCCGTGATCGCCGAATGGGGCCAAGACGCCTTCCGCTATTACGTGGTGCGCGAGCTGGCCATCGGACCGGATGGCAACTGGACCGACGACAGTTTCAAATCCCGCTACAACGCCGAGTTGGCCAACGGCTTGGGCAACCTGCTGAACCGATCGGTCAACATGCTGAACAAGTATCGCGCCGGCGTGATTCCGGCAGTATCGTCCGAGCTGTCCCCGGATGCCGAATCAGCGACCCGGACAGCCGCCGAAAAACTGGCCGCCGGCGACCTTCAGGACGCTTTGGTCGTAATCTGGGGCCTGGTGAACCGCGCCAACCTTTACGTCGAGCAGACCAAACCCTTCAGCCTCGCCAAGGACCCGGCACAGGCCGGCCGACTGGACGAAGTGCTCTACAACTTGGTCGAGAGCTGCCGTGTGCTTGCCGTGCTGCTCTGGCCGTTAATCCCCGGAACTTCCGAAAACATCTTTGCCCAACTGAACCTGCCCGGCACGCCCGGCGATTGGAAACTGGCCGCTTGGGGCGGACTTCAGCCGGGCCACAAAGTCGGGGCGCCCATCCCGCTGTTCCCGCGGAAAGACCTCGTGAAAAAATAAGGAGAGAAATCATCCGCAGATCTTGCCGATTCCGCAGATCGGGAATTCAACTGTGAAATCCGTGCAATCTGCAGACGAACCGAGTCACTCTCCGAACTGGCCAGCCTTCTCCCGAAACAGCAGGTTGAAAGTGGTCATAGAGCCGTAGCAGCGGGTGATGTATTGCTGCCAGTCGAACTTCTCGGCACTTGTGAGCGTTTCGCTGGAATTGATCTTCTGTTCCAGCACGCGGAGCTGGTTGCGCATCATGACCAGCTTGTGGAAGAAGACATCGAGTTCGACCTCCTTGGGCTGAAGTCCGGAGTCCGCCGGCTTCAGGATCATGCTGCCACCCACCCAGCGTTTACCGAGTTCGTTCACCGACACATCCGGAGTTTCGAGGCCCAGTTCCGCCACGAGCGCCGCCACGGTCTCGCGAATCACGTCTGGCAACGGCTTGGCCGCCGGGCCCACCGCCGCCAAAACCTCAGCGGGAACGACCGAACTGGCCTCCGGATCCACCGGCTTGCGACCGTCAGAGAACAGGATCTCCGCAGCGTATTCGTTGATCGCCTTGACGGTTCCGCGGCCGTATTGCGGATGCATGACATCCATGCCGAGATGGAGTTTTGACAGTTTCATGGGCAACAGGATGCGCGGAACTCCGCGGGGCCGGAAGCGCCGAGTTTTGCTGCCCGCATCCACACGCGTGAACAACCCGGGAGCCGGAGCTTGACCGGGCTTCAACTATGCCCCAGTTATCCCCGAGTCCGTTCGCACTGGTCCGAGCAGATTCCCGGTTGAGGCATCGTTTGGAGCTGGTTGGCGGGTTGAATCCGACGTGAACACTCACACTATTCTCCGGTTTGGGGCTCTGTCCGCCGGCTTGGTCCTGACCACAGCGCTGATGTCCTCCGCGGCCATCGCCGCTGAGGGCACGGTCATCTACGACAACACGTCCAACCGAAGTGACCGCTGGGTTGGCAACATCAGCCCGATCAGCGGCCGCCAAATCGAGATCGGCGACGAGATTTCGCTCGCGGGCAGTGCGCGGGTGGTCACGTCGTTTGTCTTTGAATACTTCGGCGACATCACTCCCGGAACCGCTCCCGGTGCCAACGCCGTGCTCCGTTTCTACGCCAATGACGGTGCCCTGCATACTCCGTCGTCCGGTCCGTCCGCGGTAATGCCCAAGACGCTTTTGTGGGAAAGCCAGCCAATCCAAGTCTTGGGCAACAAGGAATTTCGCGAAGTCACAGTTTCGGTCCCCAACATTGTCGTCCCGAACAAAATAACCTGGTCCATCCAGTTCAACGGACTGACGGGCGCGGCCGGTAACCAAGCTGGTCTGACCATCTCCGATCCTGTGACAGTCGGCGCGCTACTGCCGACCTCCAACGGATCAATCCTGCTGGGCAGCTACTCCGACTACTGGGGTAAGACCGACCCGCTGCGGGCCGATTCGTGGGCGCTGTTCGTCATCCCTCCCAACCGCGCCAATTTCCACGCCAGGGTGACGGCGGTTCCGGAACCCGGCACGGTGGCACTATTCGCAGCCGGGGGTATCGCCGCCGCGCTCGTCTGGCGGCACCGTCGCAACGGTTAGGTAAGAACGGCGGGAGTGATCATGCAGGCAAGTTCGGCTCCCGCCTCTCCTTCAGTCGCTTCCCCTTTGCTTCGGGTGCTGGTGGTGGAAGATTCCGAATTCGACGCGCGCATTCTCGTGGCTCAGCTCCGCACGGGAGGATGGCAGGTCAATTTCCGCCGGGTCGCGACCTCGGATACACTCTCCGAGGCGTTGCGAAGTGAGCTGTGGGACCTGATACTGTGCGATCACACCATGCCAGGTTTCAGCGCTCCGGAAGCGCTGCGGCTTCTTCAAGGCACGGAGTTGGACATCCCCTTCATCATCATCTCCGGAGGGATCGAGGAGGGCATCGCCATCGAGGCGATGAAGGCAGGCGCCCAGGACTTCCTGAAAAAGGGAGACACGGGCCGACTGATCCCGGCGGTGCAACGCGAACTCAAGGATGCTTCCGTCCGCCGCGCCCGGCGCGAGGCCGAAACCACCCTGAGAGACAGCGAGCTGCGCTACCGCTCAGTCTGGGAAAACTCCACCGATGCGGTGCTGCTCCTCAACCCGAAAGGCCTCGTGGAATTCGCCAACCCCGCCGTGGCGATGGTGTTCGGCCGGACACCAGACGAGCTCATCGGGCAAGGTCTGGACACACTACAGCCGCCCCAACTTCCGCGAGGGCACTGGTGGAACCACCGGGGCCAGGCTGCATCCGTCGCCACGCTGGGACGGCGTCCGAATGGTTCAATCATCGAGATTGATACCGCCGTTACCGAGATGCGGATGGGCGAGCAGGTCTGGGTGGTCTTTTTCTTCCGCGATGTAACCGAAAGGCGCCGGGTCGAGCGCGAACTGCTCAAGTCGCGGGAAGAATTCGCAGCCGCCCGGGAAATCCAGCAACGGCTGTTCCCGAAGATGGCCCCGGAACTCCCCGGTTTCGAACTGGCCGGAACCTCCCAACCGGCCGCTGATGCCGGCGGCGACTACTTTGATTTCCTGCCGATGAGCGGCGGTGGCATGGGCGTCGTGGTCGCCGACGTCAGCGGCCACGGAATTGGCCCGGCGCTGCTTATGGCAGAAGCCCGCGCCTATTTGCGCCCGCTTTCCAAGCGGCACCCGCAACCGGCTGCCATTCTCAACGAGGCAGACCAGTTGCTTCGGGAAGACCTCGGAACCGAGCGCTACATCACCCTTTGCTTTATCCGGCTCGACCCCGCCACGCGCCGACTCGGCTTCGCGAACGCCGGCCATCCCGCAGCGCACGTGCTGTCCGCTTCGGGCGAAGTGAAGGCTATCCTCAAGCGCACCGGTCGCGCGTTGGGAAGGCTGGGTGATGTCCAGATAAGTGATGGTCCCACGCTTCAACTGGAATCCGGCGACCTCGTCCTGCTGCTGACGGATGGCATTGACGAAGCCATGCGGAGCGACGGTGAATGTTTCGGCACTGACCGCGCGCTCGACGTCATTCGGCAGAACCGGAACCGCCCGTTGGACGAACTGGTGAAACTGCTCTGCCAAACGGCCCGCGATTTCACGGCGCCAGATCCGCAGAATGACGATCTGACCGTGGTGCTGATCCGGGTGAAATGAGGGTTCAGCGAATCCGCACCTCCGCGGACTTTCCGTGGGCATCGAGACCTTCCAGTTGGGCGAACTTCCGCACCGCACCCAGCGCCTTCTTCACGGCCGGCCGGGAATACTCAACCACGCTCGTCCGCCGTTGGAACTGGTCAACGGTCAGGCCCGCAAACGACGCGCCCGCGCCGCCTGTGGGCAGTGTGTGACTGGGCCCGGCCACATAATCGCCCAAAACTGTCGGCGAATCGTTGCCGAGGAAAACCGCGCCGGACGTCACCAACTGGTCGGAGACATTTCGCGCCTGCTTCACCATCACCTCGCAGTGTTCGGGAGCGAGGCGGTTCACCAGTTCAATGCCCGCCGGCAAATCCTTGACGAGGATCAGCGCTGCCTTGTCGCGCAGGACCCGCGCGATGAATTCCCGGCGCGAGAGGGACTTGAGCCGCTTAGCAACTTCCTTTTCCACCGCCCGGATGAGTTTGGCGGATGTGGTCACGAGCCAGACCCGTTCGTGGCCAGAGCCGTGCTCTGCCTGCGCCAGCAGGTCGGCGGCAATGAACGCTGGTTGGGCCGAGTCATCCGCGAGCACGCAGACCTCGCTGGGCCCGGGCAGGAGGTCCACTGCGACCTGGCCGAAAAGCAACCGCTTGGCGGCGACCACGTAGGCGTTGCCGGGACCGAAAATCTTCTGCACCCGCCGGATGCTGTCGGTGCCGAATCCGAGCGCGGCGATCGCCTGGGAACCGCCCACCCGATACACCTCGGTCGCGCCGGCGGTGCGGGAGGCAAACAGCAGGGCAGGATTGATGCCTCCATCCCGACCTGGCGGCGTGCAGACCACGATCTCCGGGCAGCCGGCAGCTTTGGCCAAAGTCACCGTCATGAGGGCGGTTGAAACCAACGGCGCGGTTCCACCCGGAATGTAAATGCCGACCCGCTGGAACGGATCAAACTTCTCGCCCACCAAGCCACCGTGAGAATTCCGCATCTGCCACGCTTTGCGGAGCGACCGTCTGGCGAAGGCGACGATATTGCAGTGTGCTTCCTTCACCGCGCTGCGCAGCGATTCGTCCGCCTGCAACGAGGCATTGAGCAGTTCCGCCGAGGTCACCGGCAATTGTTCGGCCGACAGTTTCGCGCCATCAAACCGCTCGGTCAGCTCAATCAGGGCGGCGTCGCCCCGTTCACGAACGGCTTGGAGAATTGCCCGGGTGCGTTCCTCGATCACGGGATCGAACAAGCTGGAGTCCGCGGCCAAAGCGGCCAACTGCCGCGAAAAATCGGGATCGGAATGGCGGATGATGCGCATCGGCCGGCAGGTTATGCAGGGGCGCCAAGGTGTCAAAGTCCCTCCGGCCCGCGCAGTATCCCAGTTTGGATTCCCACTTGTCCTCCTGATCCTGTGAATTCGGAGAGAACGAGCAGGATCACCAGCGAGATCGGGGAACGCCGCCGCGCTGGCCACGACAACACGGTCCGAGAATTCCGAAGTCAGGCTTGCCCTTGGCGCATCGAATCTCCACTTTGCGCGCCGCCAGGGCCCATGGAACGCGGACTTACGAACCCCGCCAGGGCCGGAAGGCAGCAACGGTAGTTTGCTCCCGTCTGCCGTGGTCACCCTGGCCTTGTTTCTCTCCTCCCCGCCCGATTTGAGATTTGCGATTTGTGATTTTGGCGGCGACCGACTTTCCTTCGCGGGTCCACCCGCCATCCGGTGGAACGAGTCACCGCCCAGAGTTCAATAACCGCCCACCGCACCGTGTCGTATCAGGTCATCGCCAGAAAATACCGTCCGCAGCGGTTCGAGGATGTCGTCGGTCAGGAACACGTCACGACGACGCTGGCAAATGCCATCCGGTCCGGCCGAATTGCCCATGCGTATCTGTTCTGCGGCCCGCGCGGGACTGGTAAGACCACGCTCGCGCGCATCTTTGCGAAAGCCCTGAATTGCACCGGTGGTCCGAAGCCGGAATTTGACGATGCCGACCCCCGGGTGAAGGAGATCACCGAGGGCCGGTCGCTCGACGTCCTGGAAATCGACGGTGCCTCGAACAACGGCGTGGAACAGGTCCGCGAACTTCGGGACACCGCCCGCTTTGCCCCGGCGGCCTCGAAGTTCAAGATCTACATCATCGACGAGGTCCACATGCTCTCGACGGCGGCGTTCAACGCGCTGCTGAAAACGTTGGAGGAGCCGCCGGCCCACGTGAAGTTCCTCTTCGCGACCACGGATCCGGAAAAGGTCTTGCCGACTATCCTCAGCCGTTGCCAGCGGTTCGACCTGCGCCGCATTCCGGCAAAGCTGATCGTCGAGCATCTCGGCCGGATTGCGGCCCTGGAGTCCGTCCAAATCGACGAAGCCGCCCTCCATGCAATCGCCCGCGGCGCGGACGGCGGCATGCGCGATGCGCAGTCCACACTGGACCAGCTCATCAGCTTCTGTGGCACCACGGTGGTCGAGGCCGACGTTCTGTCGATGTTCGGCCTCGCCGCCCGCTCCCAGCTGCTCGAACTCGCCGACGCAATCCTTGCGGCGGATTACGCGAATTCCCTGCGCCTGCTCGACCAACTGGCCCGCAGTGGCAAGGACCTCGGCCGGCTGCTCGGCGATCTGCTGACCCACTTCCGAAACCTGCTCATTTTCAAGGTCAGCCGGGGTGATAAATCACTGCTCGAAGTCAGTGAAGCGGAACTGGCCGCCCTCAACGCGCAGGTATCCAAGATTGAGGCCGAGCAATTGACGTTTGTCCTCGACACCCTGAGCCAGGCGGACAACCGCCAGCGGGACGCCGCCAACAAGCGCATTTTCCTTGAGGTCACGCTGCTCAAGGCGATTCAGGCCCGCGACTCCGTCAGCGTCGAGTCCGTCATCAAGCACCTGCACGAACTGCGCGACGAAGTGCTGGCGGAAGCGGGAGGGACGGCCGCGGCCCAGCCCAAGCCCACCCCACGATCCAGCGCGGTCGCCGCGGTCTCAGCTCCGGTCACCACCCCGCCTCCCGCCACCAAACCGGCCGCACCCGCACCTCCTCCAGCCCCGGCAGCCGTCCCAGCCATTACTCCGAAAACGCCCCCCGGGGCCGAACTGAGCGGCGGTGAAAGCGCCGACGGTATCTGGAAGGCACTGGTGGCGGCCTTTACCGCAGAACCGCTGTTCAAGGCCCAGCTTGCCTCCGGCCAGCCTCGTTCACTCATCGGTCGCTCGCTCTCCGTCGAATTCCCTGAGGATGACTACGAGCTGCTCAACACGCCGCGCACCAATGCTCTGCTGGCGGCCAAGCTGAGCGAACTCGGCGTCGGCGACGTGGTGGTCAAATTGGTGCCCGTCCAGGTAGCGGCGGCGCAATCGGCTGAAACCCGCACACCCACACCCGCAGCGGCTCCGCGAACCGCACCCGCCTCCGCCCCGGCAGCGCCCGCAGCAAGATCTCACGAGACGAAACCGGCCAAAGTCCAGCCGGTGCTCCTGAACAAGGAGGAATTCGCCAACGATCCCGCGATCAAGGCGGCCCTCGAGGTGTTCAAAGCGACCCTGATTGAGGTTCGCGCCCCCGCCGGCGAAGCGGCGGCGTGAGCACCGCGGCAGCTTTCGGACTCCCAAACATTTTCCAATGAATCCAAACCAGCTCATGAAACAGGCGATGCGCATCCAAGCCGACATGGCACGCATCCAGGAAAGCCTCGCCCAGCGCACGGTCGAGGCCGTGTCCGGCGGTGGTGCCGTGAAGGTGACCGCCAAGTGCGACCAGTCGATCGTTGCGATCAAGATCAGTCCGGACGCAGTCAACCCTCAGGATGTGCCCTTTCTCGAAGATCTGGTCCTGACCGCCGTGAACTCCGCCCTCACGCAGGCCAAGGAGACCGCAACCCGCGAGATGAACGCCGTCACCAAGGGACTCCATATCCCCGGTCTGATGTGACTTCCCTGCCGGAGCCAGTGGCGCAACTGGTCGCCGCCCTCGGGCGTCTGCCCGGCATCGGGCCCCGCTCGGCGGAACGCTTGGCCCTGCATCTCGTCCAGACCGAGGCGGGGCAAGTCCGGCAGCTTGCGGAGGCGTTGTTGGCTGCCCGGGAACGGATCACTCATTGCGAGCGCTGCGGGGCCCTGACCGAAAGGCAGCCGTGTTCGGTTTGCGCCGACGAGCGCCGTGATCCGGCATTGCTGTGTGTCGTGGAACGCTCCCTCGACATCCTCAGCCTGGAAAAGTCCGGCACCTTCCGCGGCCGCTATCACAGCCTGGGCGGCAAACTGAGCCCGCTGAACGGCGTCGGCCCTGAGGATCTTCGCATCGCGGAACTGGAACGCCGAGTGCCCGCCGAGTCGGTCAGCGAAGTCATCCTCGCGCTGAGCAGCGATGTGGAAGGCGACGCCACCGGGCACTATCTCGCGAAGCGTCTGGCAATTTTCGGCGTGCGGGTGAGCCGCATTGCGCAGGGACTTCCGGCCGGCAGCGGTCTGGAATTCGCCGACGAACTGACTCTGAGCCGGGCCCTCGAAGGGCGCCGGGAACTATCCTGATTTCTGCATGTCGTCTTCCGAATCCGTCCGTCCCCAAGCCGTGGTGTTCGACCTCGGCAAGGTCCTGCTAGACTTCGACTACCGCATCGCGGCCCGAACCCTCGCGCCCCATAGCCGCTTCGGAGCCGAGCAGTTCAAGCTGGTGCTCGACCAGTCGCCGCTGCTGCATCGCTACGAGTCCGGCGAAATCGGCACCACGGAGTTTTTCACGGAGGTCTGCCAGCTCACCGGTTACCACGGTTCGCCCGCGGAATTCCGGGCGACCTTCGGCGACATCTTCGCGGAGATTCCGCCGATGATCGAGTTGCAGCGGCAGTTACGCACGCGGGGCGTTCCCACGTTCATATTTTCCAACACCAACGAGATTGCCGTCGGGCACGTCCGCCAGCGGTTCCCGTTCTTCAGCGGATTCACCGGCTATATCTTCAGCCACGAGGTTGGCTGCATGAAACCCGGCACCAAGATCTATGAGGCCATCGAGGCCATCACCGGCAAAACCGGCGACAATCTGCTGTATCTCGACGACCGTTCAGAGAACATTACGGCCGGCGCAGCCCGCGGTTGGCAAACGATCCTGCACCATGATCCCGCGGTAACCGTGCCGGAAGTCTGGCGCCGACTCGCCCCCAGTTCCTGAGGCCAGCCCCTCGGGTCATCGCTTCCGCGGACGATTACGCGGCGGGCGCTTCCCCGCTCGCGACATCCTCGTCCTTCTCGGAGATGACGGGCGCGATGGCTTGGAGGCGGTCCTTCTCCGCCAAGTCGATGAGCTTCACGCCCTGGGTGTTCCGGCCCGCCTCGCGGATGCCCTGCACCGGGATGCGGACCATCTGACCGCCCACGGTGATGAGCATGAGTTCGTCGGTGTCGTGAACCGTCAGCGCCCCGACCACGTTGCCTGTCTTTTCGCCGGTCTTCATGGTGATGATGCCCTTGCCGCCACGGGACTGGAGGCGATAGACGGGTTCGACATTTCCGTGTTCGTCGGTGGTGTCGAACGGCGTGCGTTTGCCGATGCCGTTTTCGCCGGCGACCAGCAGGGTCGCGGCGGGATCCACGATTGCACAGGCCACGACAGCATCGGATTTTTCCAATTCGATGCCCTTCACGCCGGCGGCGCTGCGGCCCATGGACCGGACCTGATCTTCTTGGAAGCGAATGCTCATGCCCTCCATGGTAATCAGCACGATCTCGTCTTTGCCACTTGTCAGCTTCACGTCCACGAGGTCGTCGCCCTCTTCCAAGGTGATCGCAATGATGCCGCCCCTGCGGACATTGCGGAAATCGCTGAGTTCTGTCCGCTTCACGGTGCCCTGCCGGGTGGCAAAGAAGAGCTCGTTGGGCTGCTGCCAGGTCTGATCTTCCTTGTTGGCGCCATACTTCGCCTCCACACGCACAAACGTCTGAATCTTTTCGTCGGCGCGCAGTTCCAGAAGGTTTGCGATGGACCGGCCCTTGGCAGCGCGACCCATGTCAGGAATCTCGTGCACACGCTCCACGTAAACGCGACCGAGGTTCGTGAAGAACATCAGGTAATCGTGCGTGCTGCACGTGAAGAGGTGCTTGATGAAGTCCGCGTCCTCGGGTTTCTCGGCCTCGCGGGTGCTCATGCCGATCACGCCCTTGCCGCCCCGGCGCTGGGCCCGGTAGCTGGAGACAGCAGTGCGCTTGATGAGGCCGTTGTGGGTGAGAGTGACGATGACACCCTCGTTGGCGATAAGATCCTCAATGGCAATCTCGCCTTCGTCAGGAACGATTTCGGACATGCGCACGGTGGCGTGCTTTTCCTTAATCTCCCTCAATTCCCGCTTGATGATCGAGAGAACGCGCGACTCCTTGGCCAAGATGTCGAGCAGGTCTCTGATCCGATCGAGGAGCTCGGCGTATTCGCCCTTGACCTTGTCGATTTCAAGGCCGGTGAGCTGGTAGAGGCGGAGTTCGAGGATGGCATCAACCTGCCGTTCAGTCAGGGCGTAACGGCCGGACTTGCTCAACCGTTCCTCACTCCGGATGAGGATGCCCCAGCGTTCGACCTGAGCGCGGGTCCATTCGAACGCGAGCAGCTTAACCCTCGCCTCTTCGCGGTTCTTGGAGCCGCGAATGATGCGGATGAACTCGTCGAGATTGTTCAGGGCGCAGATGTATCCTTCCAGCAGTTCGGCACGCTCTTCGGCTTTCCTCAGCTCGAAGCGCGTGCGGCGCACGACAACCTCCCGCCGGTGCTCGATGTAGCACTGGATGAGCTCCTTGAGATTCAGCGTCTTGGGCTTGCCATGATCGATGGCGAGTGAGTTGACGCTGAAGGTCGTCTCCAACTGGGTGTGCTTATAGAGGTTGTTGATGACAACCTTCGGATTGGCATCGCGCTTGAGCTCGATGACGAGGCGGCAGTTTTCGTCCGACTCGTTCCGCATCGCTGAGATCTCGGTGATGATCTTTTCGTGCACCAGTCCGGCAATCTGCTCTTCAAGGCCGGCCCGGTTCACGTTGTAGGGAATCTCCGTGATCACGAGCTGCTCGCGGTTGCCCTTGATCTCCTCCACCCCGATCCGGCCGCGCAGCTTGATGCTTCCCCTGCCCGTGGTGAAATAGTTGTGAATCCCCTCGACGCCGCAAATGAAGCCGCCGGTCGGAAAGTCCGGCCCCTTGATGAACTTCATCAGCTGCGGAATCGTGATGTTGGGATTGTCGATCTGCGCGCAGATGCCTTCGATGACCTCACCGAGGTTGTGCGGGGCCATGTTGGTGGCCATGCCGACCGCGATGCCGGTGCCGCCGTTTACGAGCAGGTTGGGGAAGGCCGCGGGCAGAACCGACGGCTCCATCAGTCGCTCGTCGTAATTCGGGACGAAGTCCACCGTGTCCCGGTCCATGTCGGTCATCAGCGCCGCACCGAGGTGAGTGAGCCGCGCCTCGGTGTAACGCATGGCGGCCGGCGGATCGTTTTCGACCGAGCCGAAGTTGCCTTTTCCGTCTACCAGCTTCTCCCGCATCGCCCAAGCCTGGGCCATGTGGACGAGCGTCGGGTAGATCACCGCTTCGCCGTGGGGATGATAGTCGCCGGACGTCTGGCCGCAGATCTTGGCGCACTTCATGTGCTTGCGGCCGGGGAATAGCGAGAGCTGCTCCATGGCGTAGAGAATGCGGCGCTGGGAGGGCTTGAGTCCGTCTCGCACGTCGGGCAGCGCCCGGGAGATGATGACGGACATCGAGTAGTCTAGGAACGACGCCTTTATCTCGTCGGCAACGTTGATCCTTTGAATCTTCTCGTTGCCGGTGTAGGCGCCGCCACTCGCTTGCGGACCGTTGGAATCGTTTTCGGGCATGGGGGGAACGGAAAGGGCTGCGACGGCCGATCAGACGTCGAGGTTGCGGACGTTGAGGGCATTGTCCTCGATGAACTGGCGGCGGGGTTCGACCTCGTCCCCCATCAAGCGCGTGAACATCTCCTCGGCCTCGACGGCGTCGGTAAGGTCAATGCGAAGGAGCTTTCGCTTGGCCGGATTCATCGTGGTCTCGAATAGCTCCTTCGCATCCATTTCACCGAGTCCTTTGAAACGGTAAATCTGGATGCCCTTTTTCCCGACGGACTTCACGCCCGTCAGAATCTCGGGAATCGAGAAAATCGGCGTGGTGACGGCCTTTTCGCCGTCGCCCTCGATGAGCTCGAACAGCGGTTTGTCCTGTGCCGCGTAGTGTTCCACCGCAAGGCCCTTCTTGGCGAGTCGCCCCAATAGGTCCGCGATTGCGCGGGACTCGAGGTGAAGGTCGGAATGACTTGCCCGGCGGCTTTGCCCCTTGGCTTTCTCGAGTTTCTCTTTCGCTTCCTGGTCGCCGAACAGGTCGGTGTTCTCGGTCTTGAACTGCTCAAACGCCTCGTTGCTCAGGAAGTAGTGGACGGACTCGGCGTTGCCTTCCCGGACCTTCACCAAGTGCTGTGGCAAAGTTCCGTCAGCGGCGCGCTTGTCCACGTAGTCGGCGAAGTCGCCGCCCTGCCGCTTGATGTAGGTGGCGTGCTTGTCGAGCGTCTCCAGCAATCCAAGAATCTCCTCCAGTTGCTTCGCGGGGACTTCCTTGCCATCGGCGAGATTCCTGAGGCGGACCTCCTCGGTGCCGTTCTGCAGCAGAATGCGGTTCAACTGCGCGTCGTCATCCACGTAGTCGGTGCGCTTCTTACGCGTGATCGAGTAAAGCGGCGGCTGGGCAATGTAAACGTAGCCGTCGCGGACGAGCTGCGTCATCTGCCGGTAGAAGAATGTGAGCAGCAACGTGCGGATGTGCGAACCGTCCACATCGGCGTCCGTCATGATGATGACCTTGTGGTAACGCAGCTTGGTCAGGTCGAACGCGCCTTCGCCCTCGCCGCCACCGATACCGGTGCCGATGGCGGTGATCATCGTCCGGATTTCGTTGTTCTGCAGCACCTTGTCGAGCCGGGCTTTCTCCACGTTAATGAGCTTTCCGCGGATGGGCAGAATTGCCTGAAACTTACGGTCGCGCCCCTGTTTGGCGGAGCCACCGGCGGAATCACCCTCAACGATGTAGAGCTCGGTATTGGCCGGGTCGCGGTCGGAACAGTCAGCCAGTTTCCCGGGCAGGCCACCGCCGGACAGCGCAGACTTGCGCACGGCTTCACGGGCCTTGCGGGCCGCTTCGCGGGCACGGGCGGCGTTCAAACCCTTATCGACAATCTTTTTTGCGACCGCCGGATTGTCGTCGAAGTAGTTCATCAGCCCTTCGTAGGAGGCGGAGCCGACGAAGCTGTCCACCTCCGGCGAAATCAGCTTCACCTTGGTCTGCGATTCAAACTTCGGGTCGCTGTGCTTCACGCAGATGACCGCAGTCAACCCCTCGCGCACATCGTCACCGGTGATCTGGGGATCCTTGTCTTTCAGCAGGCTATTGGCCTTGGCGTATTGGTTGATCGCCCGGGTCAGGGCGCTGCGAAATCCGGACAGGTGCGCGCCGCCGTCAGGGTTGTGGATCGTGTTGGTGTAACAGAGGACCTGGTCGTTGTAGGAATCGTTGTATTGCGCGACCAGTTCCATGTGGATCTCCACCTCCTTGTCGGGAGTCACCATCTTGGACTCCTTGCGGATTGAAAACGGTTTCGGGTGGATGACGGTCTTGCTCTTGTTGAGCTGCTTCACAAACTCCTCGACGCCGTCCTTGTAGTAGAAGGTCTCCGCCTGCGCTTCAGTCTGACGCTCGTCGAGGAACGCGATTTCCAAACCCGAATTGAGGAACGCCAGTTCGCGAAGGCGCTGACTGATGCGGTCGGACTTGAACTCGGTGGTCTCACGGAAGATCTCCGGATCGGGCTTGAACGTGATGAGCGTGCCGGTGCCCTTGGCTTTGCCGATGACTTCGAGCTTTTTCATCGTCTTGCCGCGCTCGAACTCCATGTGATGGACCTTACCGTCCCGGCTCACCTCCACCTCGAACCATTCGGAGACGGCGTTCACGCACTTGGCGCCAACTCCATGGGTTCCGCCGGAGAATTTGTAGCCACCCTGGCCATATTTGCCGCCGGAGTGCAGCGTGGTGAGCACCATCTCGACCCCAGGAATCTTGTATTGCGGGTGAATATCCACCGGGATCCCGCGGCCGTTGTCGCGGATGGAAATGGAGCCATCCACATGGATGGTCACCTCGATCCTGTCGCAATGGCCGGCCAGGTGTTCGTCGACGGAGTTGTCCAGCACCTCGGAGACGCAGTGGTGGAGGGCCCGTTCGTCGGTGCCGCCGATATACATTCCTGGCTTTTTGCGGACGGCCTCCAAGCCTTCGAGCTTGCCCAGCTTTGAGGCGTCGTAATTCGATCCAGATGTGGTTTCTGCCATGGTGCGGAGTGGGGCATCAGGGCCCCGGAAAGTGACCGCGGCGAGGCTACCAACCACCTCTTTCGGCACAACAGCAAAGTCCCCAAAAACGGGTCGGCTCCCCAAGATATTGGGGAGCCGCGGATCATGGGCCGGATTAGTTGGGGCTACTCGGCCGGAACCAAGTATACCGCCCAAGCATCGTCCCAGTTGTCCTTCGAGTCACCGGCAATTGCATGGCGGTGGCCGTCCTTGAAATCCAAACGCTGGCCAAACACAGGCTTGTTCGGCGTGGGCGACAAAGGATTGAACAGCTGAGTCTCCACTTGGTTCGGAGCCACTTTCTGCACGGTCAATGTGCAACGTTCCGAAAGCACCACTTTGTTGACCTTTTTGGAGGCAACGACACCTTCGGTTTTCACCACATAGTAATTCTTCCACCGGAGGGGTCGGAGCCCGTTGCGCAGCTCTTCGGGAAGGGGCTTGAAGTCTTTGCCTTCAGGTTTCAGTTCGTTTGTGCCCCACACCAGCAGGGCGTTGAGCTTCAACTCGTCTGCCGCTACCGAGTTCGACAGAAAGGCTACCAAGCCCAGCAGGGCAAAACGAAGAGGAAGCAGGCGATAGAGTATTTCCATAGGGTTGTGCGGCGGGGCTGGGCGGAGTAGTGGCCTTCTCTTGGCAGTCAGTTTATCCAGTGGATGGTCACGCGATCGATGTCGGAACGGAAGGTCAGCACGTCCGCAGAAGCAACTGGGCCGCCCACTGGACCGATTAGGGCACGTGATATGACCACGACCATGGCGGCCACGCCTAGGGCGGGTGCCAGCCACCGTATCCAACCTAGGATCGTTCCCGAATCTCGCTTCCTGGTTGCAACGGCATCCCCGGCGACAATTCGGCGTTGGATTTGCGACCAGTAGAACTCGCGGCTCTCGGGAACTGTCAACGCGGATTCGTGGGTCCGGACCACTGTGTGCAGCGCAGAAAGCTCCAAGGCGAGGGCCGCAGCTGCCACGTCCTCTTGTATGAGTCGCTGGACCTCGGGCTTTCGGACAGCCTCAAGCTGACCGTCCACCAAGGCCTGAATCTCCAGAGCCTGTTCCAGTTTCATATTCGTATGGGTCATTCTTCGGTTCGTTCGCGTTGCAACCCCCGCAGGAGAGACGCCATCCGGCGTCGGGCGTAGAAGAGTCGGGACATCACCGTGCCGATGGATATGCCTACCTTCTTGGCGATTTCCTTGTATTCCAGCCCCTGAAATTCGTGGAGGACCAAGACGGTCCGATGCGATTCGGTGAGCTTGCCCATGGCCTCATCGATGCGTTTGCGAAGCTCATCCTTTTCCAGTCCTTCCGTTGGGTTGGCGTGCTCGACAGGCATCTGCCGCTCGACCCCGCCCGCCTCTTCATCCAATTGATCAATCGACTCCGCCCGGATCCTTTTTTGCCGGCGGATCTGGTCCAGACACAAGTTGATGACAATCCGCGTCATCCAAGTGGCAAACGACGATTCCCCTTGGAATTGATGCAACCGCTGCCACGCCTTCACCCAGGCTTCCTGCGAAAGATCCAAAGCCTCTTCCTCGTTGCGCATCATCAACATCGCCCGGGCATAAATCTTGTCCCGGTGACGGAACACCAGCTGTTCGAAGGCTTCGGTGTCCCCGCCCTGCGACCACTTGACCAGCGCTTCATCCGGTGCGGAGGTGTAATCGTGTTTCAACGACAGAGACACCGACGAGGGCGCCACCGGGTTATTCAGCCCATCGTTACGGGAATGTGACGGAGCGGCCTTGCCTGAAGCAGCGCCGCCGCCCGGTTCCCGACCTTTGGATGCCGCCTTGGCCATTGAGGATCAGAGTTTTCCCTTGGAGCTAGGAATCTGGCCGGCGATGCGGGGATCGCGCTGACAGGCGAAGTCCACGGCTTTGGCAAAGGCCTTGAAGAGGCTCTCGACCACATGATGCGGCTCGCCGCCGTAGAGCAGTTCCAGATGCAAATTGCAGCGCGCCTCGTTGGCGAATCCCTGGAAGAATTCGCGGGCAAGTCCAAACCGGAATGCGGACGACATGTCCTGCTCCCGCTCCGACTTGGACACTTTCTTTTGGGCCAGTTCATCCATCCCCTTCCACACGAGAAACGGGCGCCCGCTGAAATCAATCACACAACGCGCAAGACATTCGTCCATAGGCACATATGACTCTCCCATGAAGGGATTTCGAGGATCGAATCCCGTGCCATAACGTCGAACGCCCTTTTTGTCTCCCAATGCCTGAAGGAACGCCTGTCCGAGGGCAATCCCGCAGTCCTCCACGGTATGGTGAGCATCGATGTGGAGGTCGCCGTTGCACCGAAGTCGAAGGTCGCAGACCGAGTGCTTGGCGAACGCGGTCAGCATGTGATCGAAGAACCCCACGCCGGTGCGGATATCGCCCTTCCCCCTGCCATCGACCACCAACGACAGCCGGATGTCAGTTTCTGATGTTTTGCGATGCAGTTTTGCGGTCCGGATGGACATGCGGGAAATTTTAGGGGGCCAGTGACGAGGGAACGAACCAAAACGACTCAAGCGGCAGCCAATTCCGGCCACAACAGCGCACTGGTCCGCATTCCCGCCGCAAACGCATCCAGAGAAAACTTCTCGTTCGGGGAATGCGGATTGTCGTCCGGCAAGGCCATCCCCAACAGCAATGTATCGGCTTTCAGATGCTTCTTGAAGGCCGAGACGATGGGAATGCTGCCACCTTCACGAAGCAGCACCGGCTCATGCCCGAACCCGGTCTTCAGCGCCCGCAAGGCGGCCTTCGCCAACGGGCCGGTCGGATCGACGAGGTATGGCTCACCGCCATGACCGTGCTTCAGCGTCAGGCGCACGGTCGGCGGGCACAGCTTCTGAAGATGGGCTTTGACCGCGGCCATAATCTTTGGGGGTTCCTGATCGGGCACCAGCCGCATGGTCACCTTCGCGCTGGCCCACGCCGGGATGATGGTCTTGCTGCCTTCTCCCTGATACCCGGAGGTCAATCCGTTGATTTCAAACGTCGGCCGGGCCGACCGCTGCTCGTCCGGCGTGAAGCCGGCCTCGCCAAACAGCTCCGGCACCCCGAGAAACTTGCGGTATTTCACCTCGTTGCAGGGCACGCGCGCCAACTGCTTGCGCTCGTAGGCACTCAGCTTGACCACATCATCGTAGAAGCCCGGAACGGTGATGCGTCCCTTGGAATCGCGAATCCTGGCCAACAATTGGCACAGGGCCATGGCCGGATTCTCCAGACTGCCGCCATAAATCCCGGAATGCAGATCGCGCGAAGGGCCATCCAACCGAATCTCGAACGCAGCGACGCCCCGGAGAGCGTAAGTCAACGCAGGATGCTTGAGCGATGGGATTCCATTGTCGGAAATCACCACGGCATCACACGCCAGTTGCTTTGCGTGAGCCGGAAGGAAGCGATAGAGGGACTTCGACCCGACTTCCTCCTCACCTTCGATCAGAAACGTCAGGTTGCACGGCAAATCGCGCCCGGACTTCAGCCAAGCCTCCGCCGCGATCAGGTGGGCCAAATGCTGCCCTTTGTTGTCGCTGATTCCTCGGGCGAATACGTTCCGACCTTCCCGTCGCGGTTCAAAGGGCGGCGATTGCCACAGGTCAAACGGCTCCGCCGGCTGCACGTCGTAGTGCCCGTAAACCAGAAACGTCGGCTTCTTGGGATTGTGCCGCGGCGTCTTGGCCACCACCACGGGATTGCCGTCGGTCTCGTGGACGGTGGTCTCCATCCCTGCCACCCGGCACCGGCTGGCAATCCAGTCCGCGCTAGCCCGCAAATCCGCCGCATGCTGCGACTGGGCGCTGACGCCAGGGATGCTGGCGTAGGCGCACAGTTCATCCACAAAACGGGCTTCGTTCTCGGCGAGATAACTCAGGATCGATTGCATGAGACAGTTTCAGGGCTGTTTCTTGGGCTTCAGCAGGTCGAACGGATTCAGGGGCGCAGCATTAGTAGCCGGCGCATTGGTGGACTTGGCCGTTCCCAAGATTCCGCCGAGAACTCCGCCCAATCCCGCCGCCTTGTTAGTGCTGGCCGAGTTGGTCGCCTTCTGTCCGGTCAACAGCCCGCCCACGTTCGGAACGAGGCCTCCGGTCGCCTTTTCCACGGCCCCACCAAGTTGGTTCAAACCTTTGGAGGCCGCATCGCCGATGCCGCCCGGAAGCCTCGCTGCCACTTGGATCAATGCGAGCTTGTCGATGGAAGATTCCGGTTTGCCGACCGTGCCTCTGATTGTCAGGAAGTCCGGCAGCCGATCCATTTTCCCATCCTTCGGAAAGGAGATCGCCACCGGAAGGTTGAGCGCGGAATTGGTCAGCGCATCCGCCAATTCGATCTGTCCCGTCGCCTCCGCGAGGAACGCCGGGCTGGCAACCTTGGCGTTCGCGAGGCGAACAATTCCCTGGCCCGCGGTCGCGGAGACCGCGATGGCTTCAATAGGCGACTGCGAAACGTTGGGAAGGCGGAGAACCGTGGTCAGCACGGTCACCAGCGTCTTGAGCAACGGTGACTTGACCGCGCTGACTTGGTATTCGAGGCCGGTCGCGGCGAAGCCCAAATCACCGGCCAAATTCTTGCGCAACGAGGGCCCGGTGATCCCGGCTCCCTTCAGGTTCGCCCCGGCATTAAAGGCTCCGTGAAGATCCATCTGCGGCCCAGTCAGGAAGCTCTTCGCAATCGGCGACATGGGGATGTTGGTCGCCCCGAAACTCAAGTCATAGGTGTAACCCTTCACGCCCAGATCCGTCTTCACCGCCGCCCTGATGGGCGCCCCGTTAAGCGACAGCGCAAGCGGTTCAACGGCAAGCTTGCCACCGTCGAGTCGCACTTGGGTCACCCAGTTGGAAACCGCCACTTCGCGCAGGAAAAGTTTGGCGATGTTGAGGTCAACGTCGAAACGTTTGAGCGGAAGCGCCAGTGGGTCCGGCTCCGATTCAGCCTTGGCCGTGGCAACACTCGGCGAAGACTTTTCCGTCTTCGTCTCCGTCGCTCCCGCCGGACCGGCAAACAGGTCATAGAGCGGCGTGAAATCCAGACCGGAGCTTTCGACCGTGAGCGAGCTCGGCGAGGCATTGTTGGTGGCGAGGTCAAACTTGCCAGAGAGCACAAGCTGGTTTTCAGCCCGTCGCGTCGCACCCAAATCCAGCTTCACCTGCCGCAAGGTAATGGCGTCAGCGCGCTGGGCCGCATCCAGCGAAAGCCCGAGCGCGAGGGGCGTCTTCGGAAGTTTCCCCGCCGGATCCACCGCCACAAAGTTCTGCAGCTTCAACTGTGCCCTGAAGGCCGACTCGCCGGTCAATGCGATGGTTCCCGCCCCGTCCCCATCGAGGGAGACCGATTGGAGGCGGTTCGGCGCCAGCGCCGCCGCGATAAAGGGGCCCATGGCGCTCTCGTTGAAACCTACGGACTTGAAGTTGAAATCACCGGTTTTCGCCTGCGGTTCGAACCTGCCGGCAAAGTCAATGGAACCGCCCGGAGCCGTGCCACTCTGGGCCGCGAGGGTCAGCCGCTGAAGGGTCACGGTGTTGAACGTCAGGTCAGCCGCCGCCTGCACCTTTGCCTGATAGTCGGCGAACGCCATGTCCTTCACGGAACCGCTCAGGTCGGAGATCGAAACACTCACCGAGACATTGGTCGCTCCGGGCCGGATTCCTGTTTGGAATGCAGCCAACACCGAACCGCTCCGGAGGGCTGCGCCGTCCACCGGGTAAATGCGCAGGGCTTGAGGAAGATTCAGGTCCACAGCCGCCTGCACGCCCAAGGTGTTCTGTTGCCGGTGTTGGTTGGCAAAGGCCGTCAGCTTGACGACCTGCTCGGCACCGCTGCGGACGACCACTTCGGAACGGTCCAGCGTGGTCGCTGTGAAATCCTCCAGGCTGCCACCTGCGGACAAGCCGACCTGAAGCTGGCTGAACTTCGCCCCGGCAATCTCACCGGTGAGGCGGTCAATGCCACCGACAAGGTCGAGCTTCAAAAGTCGTCCATCCCGGTCGGCCGTGATCTTCGCGGTCAGGTTCAACGCCCCGGCAGGAACCATTGGTCCGCCCAGCGCCCGCCAGTCGGACAGTTCCAACCCGTTCACCGCCAGCGTCAGGGTCGCTTCCCTGAAGCCCGGTGCGGTGCGATCCCACGCCAAGTTCATCGGCCGATCCAACCCGGCGCTCACGAGCTCGCGCCCGGTCTGCCTTACCTTCAGATCCACCTTCTCCGCCAACGCCGTTTTGTCGGCCAGGTTGACGCTGAACTTGTAATCCAGCGTGAGATCCACCACCGGCGACGCGCCATTGGTGAGCACCAGACTGAACTGGTTGACCGTCAGCTTGCCGTAGGAGGCGAACAGTTGGCCAAATTGGGCCAAGTCCACCCTGCCGGACGCACTGATCGCCGTATTGCCGAAGCCCATTCCGGTGGCCGCAGCCGCAATTCCCAACACGCGCCGGTCGATTCCGTCGAGGCTGTAGGAGATGCGCGCCTCCTTCTTGGCGAGGTCATACGGACCGCTCAGCGCGATCGAACCCAGCGCGTCGGCCCCTCGCGAAAAGGCCAGCTTCAATTGCTTGAGTTCGTTTGCCGTCAAATCCACCGCCAAATCGGCACCGCCGTTCGCAAGTTCCTTGAACACACCGGCAGCCTGCCCCACGCCGAGCTTGAGTTGGCCCGCCACCGTGCTGGGCATCAGCTTGGCATCCAAGCCGACCGTAAACGTCCCGTCTCCCTTCGCCGCCAACCGATTGGTTCCTTGCGCCAGATAAGCCGCAAGACCGAGGGTCAGCTTTCCAGACTGGCCATTGCCGAGCTGATCCAAGGTCACATCGAGCCCGGAAACTTCACTTACGTCAGACGCACCGGGCGCCGTTTCCTTGGAGTAACGCAGGGTGGCCCCTTTCACGGACACGTTGCGCACATTCAGCTTCGGCGTCTCGCCAGCCGGTGTCTCCGCCGACTTCGGCTGGGAATTCAGCGCGGCCAGCAGTTTGGCCAGATTTCCATCACCGGCCAACTTCTCGACCACCGTCACAGTGGGCGACTCGACGGTGATTTCGCTCACTTCAATGTTGCCGCCGAGGATGGCGAACAGGCCATAGCGGGCCCGCACCATCTCGACCGCGAACAGCGTATCCGCTCCACGGGGTGTGAGTTTGACCTTCCGCAATTCGACCTGGCTGAACGGACTGATGCTGATCTCTTCCGCAGTCAGTTCGCTGCCCAGTTTGGTCGCCACCTGCGGCAGCACCACCGTGCGGACGAACCATCCGCTCGTCGCCACGAAGTAGAGGATCATGAGGAGACCAGCGAAGCCGCCCAAAATCAGCGGCCACTTGCTGCGAGGTTTGTATTGCGAGGCATCCATGTTCAGTCGAAGCGCCGGTCCAACGACCGGCAGCGGCGGAAGCTAAGGGGGTCCCATCCCGCCGCAAGCCGCATCTCCGCGACCCGAAGCCATGCCCGCATCACGAAAAGACCCGCGCCAGCCGGGCGCGGGTCCTCAAATATGCTCGCGGACCGGTCAGACGGTCTTGGTCTGGCCTGGCACGGCGATCTTGTAGAACCCGTTTTCGTCCGGAAGCGACTTCGGCATCGCGTCCCAGGCCAGTTTTTCAGGGAACAGATCGATCTGGGAATTGAGCGCGTCGTCCCAGGAGATTTCGGCACCAGAATAGGTCGCCATGCGGCCGAGGATCGCCGTCATTGTGGACTTCGCGCCGTTGAACGCCTCGTTGTATTCCTTGTTGCCCCGGATCGCCGCAAACAGGTCGTCGTGCTCCTGCTGGTAGGGGTCCACGTTCTTGGTCCCGCGGTAGCGCCACGCGTCAGAACCCGTGGCGCGGATGAGATGCCCGCTCACGTCGGCATTGCCTTTGGTGCCCACGCAGTGCTCGCTCACGCTGCTCCAAGCGCCGCGGATGTGCCGGCACTGCGAGAACATGGTCGAACCGTCCGCAAAGAAGTATTCCACGGCGTGATGGTCGTAGATCTCGCCGTATTCCTTCGCGGTGCGAACCTGCCGGCCACCCATGCCCCGGGCCTTCACCGGATACGCGTTCTTGACCCAGTTGCCGACGTCGAGGTTGTGGATGTGCTGCTCACAGATGTGATCGCCGCAAAGCCAGTTGAAGTAATACCAGTTGCGCATCTGGAACTCCATTTCGCTCTGGCCCGGCTTGCGCGGATTCACCCATACGCCGCCGTCATTCCAGTAAACGCGGAGGGTATGGATGTCGCCAATCGCCCCGTCGTGCAGGCGCTGGATGGTCTCCAGATATCCCGGCTGGTGATGCCGCTGTAGGCCGATTCCAACCTTCAGATTCTTCTTCTTCGCTTCTTCGGCAGCAGCCAGGAAACGGCGCACGCCCGGCGCGTCCGTCGCCACCGGTTTCTCGGCGAACACGTGTTTGCCCTGCTTGACCGCCTCCTCGAAGTGGAACGGGCGAAAACCGGGAGGCGTCGCCAGAATCACGACATCCGCCAGCGAAATCGCATTCTTGAAGGCGTCGAGGCCGACGAACTGACGGTCGGCGGGAACGTCCACGGAGTTCGGATGGGCCTGCTTCAGGTTGTTCAGGGCACCATCGAGGCGGTCCTTGAAGGCATCGGCCACGGCGACCAGCTTGGTGCCGGGCACATTCAGGGCTTGGGCTGCCGCGCCGGAGCCGCGGCCGCCACAGCCAATGAGCGCGATCTTGAGCGTATCGCTCGCCTGCGCGAACGCGAAGCGGTTGGCGGAGAGGGCGGCGACCGCCGCGGCACTGCCGGTGGAAATGAAGGTCCGGCGCGTGACCGGCTGAACAATCGGTGACTGATTCATAGTGATACTGAGAGGCAAGTCCCCGGACGCTCGAAGGAGCGGCCGGATTCAAGCCGACATAAGTGGTGATTGCGGCGAAATCGTGCGCCGGCACCACGGGCTTCGGCAAGGGAGTTTCTGCCGGAACCTGCCCTTCGCTTGTCCAGTCCGATCCCAACAAAAAGGCCCGCCGGAATCCAGGCGGGCCTCGAAAATCAGCCAAACGTCACTTCCAGCCTGGATAGGTCGTCCACCATTTCACCATTTCCTCGACCGAGGCGGGCGGTTTGACCTGCCGCACGACCCGGAAACCGAGGAACTGGGCGTCCGTCAGATAGAATTTGGACTTGGGCAACTGCGGGTCGCGCATCTTCCAGCTCTGGTCGCTGGATTTCCGCAGGGCCACCCGGAGCAGATCCACTTCGTCGTCCCACGAACCACCCCGGGCAACGTGGGGATACTCGGCGAATCCGGGGATGGCCGGATTGTCGTTTCCGGCCGTGGCGTAGGCGTCGGCCTTGTAACCGTCGTAGGTCCATTCCGAGACGTTGCCGAGAATGTCGAGCAGCCCCCACGGATTGGGCTTCTTCTTGCCGACTTTCTGATACTTGCCGTCGGCGTTGATGAACGACCACGCGTAGTCGTCGGCCTGCTTTGGATCATCGCCCCAGAAATACTTGGTCGTGGTGCCGGCCCGCGCTGCGTATTCCCACTCGGCCTCCGTCGGCAGCCGGTAGAAGTGTCCGGTCTTCGCGGAAATCCACCGGCAGTAGGATAGCGCTGCGTAGTGCGTCATGCTGATCGCCGGGAAACCGCTCTTGCCCATGCCGAAGCTCATCTCGACATACGGCGTGGTCGGCCGGCTGACGGCGTCCGCCTCCTTGCCGACGTAAGGGTTACCGCCGTCCTTGGCCGCGAATTCAGCGATGATCAGCAATTCGCGATTGACCCGTTCAGTGCTGACGTTGGCGCCCTTTTCCATGCCCGGGAACTGGAACACTTCGTATTCGTCCCAGGTGACCTCGGTCTTGCCCATCCAGAAGGGCTCCACCTTCACCTTGCGCTGAGGACCTTCGTCCGCCTTGCGGCCGGCCTCGCCATCGGGGCTGCCCATCAGGAATTCGCCGCCCGGAATGGCGACCAAGTCGAAGGTCAGTTGTGTGCCCGGCAGTTTCTCGGTGTAGGCGGCATGCTGAACTTTTTCGGCCTCCGCCGTCTTCGTCAGGTGCGCGAAGATCGCCTCGTTGACCGCTTTCCAGTCACGGTCGGACGTGGTGGATTCCGGCTCCTTCTGCTCCAGCTTCAGCCCGTCCGGCCAGAACGCTCCCTGCTCGATCCACTCGCCCACCAGATCGGCCTTGGTCCGGGGCAGCGGGCCGCCCTTCTTCGAGGGCGGCATCACGTCGTCGTGGTCCTTGGGCAGGATCATCGAGGTGAACACCTTGGACGCCTGCGCATTGCCAATGACGATGTCCTTGGACTTGAAGAATTCCTCCTTCACGTCCATGCGCAGGTCGCCCTTGGCATGACCTTCCTTGTGGCAGGACACGCAGTAGCCTTCAAAGATCGGCTTCACCTGCTTCACAAAATCGACCTTTTCGCGCTGCTGCAGCTTCACGTCATCCGGCCACTTCGCGCCCTCGACGATCCACTGCTTGAGGGTCGCCTGCTGCGCCTTCGACAGTTTCTCGCCCTTGGGCGGCATCACGTCGTCATGGTCTTCCGCCAGGGTGGTGGAGGTGTAGAGCGGCGACTTGTCCGGTTCACCGGGCACCAGCGAGGTGCCGTCCTCGCCGCCCTTGATTGCGTCGGCCCGGGTGACCAGCGAAAGCTTGCCCTTGGGTTTTTCGGAGCCGTGGCATTTGAGGCAGTAAACCTCGAGGAGAGGCCGGACTTCCTTCTTGAAATCAACTTCGGCCAGCGCCGTGGAGAACCCGACGGCGGCGGCCAGCGAAAAGGCGACAGTGTGCTTCATGCGCAGCAAGTGGACGGAGAGTAGCGGGGGAATGTTCGGAAGTGTCAAACTTCGGAAACCGTTGAAATCGCCTTCCGGGCCCGGCGGACACAATTTTCCCCGGTGCCGGTCCAAAAACTTTGTCGGACACGCCTCTGCAGCGTTCTTGCCGGGAATCGGCAAATGCACCGCCTCGGCTTGGCCTCGCCGGTCGTCGCCCCGGAAACGTATCGGGTCGGGCCCGGGTGAAATTGCTGTGGCCACGGTGATGGCAGCCAAAATCAAAGGGCCGCGATTTCAACGCGGCCCAGATGGTCTCCAAAGTATCGGTGCCAGAGGTCAGCGACTACGGACAGCTCACTTCTTCAACCCGCGCACGAACCGGTCCATGCGCTCCAGGCCCTTCTCGATGTTGGCGAGGCTGGTGGCGTAGCTGATGCGGATGTAGTCGTCGGCGCCGAAGGCGATGCCGGGCACGGCGGCGACCTTCTCCTGCTCCAGCAGGCGCGCGCAGAAGTCGGCGGACTTCAGGCCGGTGCCGGTGATGTTCGGGAAGAGGTAGAACGCGCCCTTGCTGTTCACGCAGGTGACGCCGGGAATGGCGTTCAGCATCTGCCAGGCGCGGGTGCGGCGCTTGGCGTATTCGGCCAGCCAGCCCGGCAGGTGGTCCTGCGGTCCGGTCAGCGCGGCCACGCCGCCCTTCTGGGCGAAGGAGCACGGGTTGCTCGTGCTGTGGCTTTGCACGGCGTCGATGGCCTTGGCGATGGGTTCGGGCGCGGCGAGGAAACCGAGACGCCATCCGGTCATGCTCCAGGCCTTGGCGAAGCCGTGGACGATGATGGTGTGGTCGTAGTGGGCCTGGCTGAAGCTGGCGACGCTCTTCACCACGGCACCGTCGTAGGTGAGGTGCTCGTAGATCTCGTCGCTCATGATGAGCACGCCCTTTTCCACGCAGATGTCGCCGAGCGCCTTGATCTCGTCGGGCGTGTAGACGCTGCCGGTCGGGTTGCTCGGGGAGTTGAGGATGAAGAGCCGGGTGTTCGGCGTGATCGCGGCGCGGAGCTGGGCGGGCGTGACCTTGAATTCGGTCTTGTCCGTGGTCTCGAGGATCACGGGTTTGGCGCCGGCGAGCTTGGCCATCTCGGGATAGCTGAGCCAGTAGGGCGAAGGGATGATGACTTCGTCGCCTTCCTGGCAGGTGGCGAGGATGACGTTGTAGCAGGAGTGTTTGCCGCCGTTGCTGACGACGATCTGCGACGGCTTGTAGGTCAGGCCGTTCTCCGCCTTGAACTTCGCGGCGATGGCTTCGCGCAGTTCGGGAATGCCGCTGCTGGGGGTGTATTTGGTGAACCCGCCCGCGAGGGCCTTGGCCGCGGCGTCCTTGATGTGCTGGGGCGTGTCGAAATCGGGTTCGCCGGCGCCGAAACCCACGACGTCTTCGCCGGCCGTCTTCATCGCCTTGGCCTTCGAATCAATGGCCAGGGTCAGGGACGGGGACAACGAGGCAGCGCGCTGCGCGATGTGATAGTTCATAACGAAACGGCGCGGAGGTTGGGGCTGGCGGGCGGCACCGCAAGCGGGAACTTTCGCCGTCACGCCGATCGTCCAGACAAGGGCCAGACGTGTCCGGCCCAATAAAAAACCCGCTCGCGAGAGCGGGTGAAAGTGAGTGGTGCCCCGGTGCGGACTTGAACCGCAAACCAATTGATTAAGAGTCAACTGCTCTACCATTGAGCTACCGAGGCACTCAAAGAGGGCGGGAAAATGTTGAGCGGCGGCGGGTTTGTCAACGCCAGTGGCAAAATTTCAGGACGCCGGTTGTCGAAGCTACCGCCGGTCAGTCGTTTTCTAGGACTTCCACCCCATCGGCCTGGTCCGATTCGTCCTCCGTGAGCTGCGTTCCAGTGGCCGAGGCGATGGCTTCGCGCAGTTCCTTGCGGAAGGCATACCGGTGCAGAGGCGTGATCAGGACGCGGCGGCGCCAGCCGGTCAAGCGGTGGACCACCAAGCCCCGGTGCGAGACGTCGAACGAAGAATTCCAGAACTCGGTCTGGAATCGACTGTTGGCTCGATTGGGGGTTCCAACCCGGCGGATGTCGTTGAAGGGGATGCGGCGCAGCGTGAACCCGAACAGCTGAATCCGCAGCGAACTCCGGCCGACAACATACCGGAGCCGGCCATGGAGCCAGAACCAGACCGACACGGCGGCGAGCGCGAGGCACACTCCAACCGCAGTGAAGACGATGGGGTTCACAGGACGCATGGAAACCGGTTGCAGTCACGGCGCAAGGCCAAACCCTGCCGGTGCAAAAACGCACCCGCACTCCCGAAAAGCCGCAGTCATCTCCGGCGAGGAGCCGGGGTGCTCACGGGTTTGGTCCACGTGGCGGCATCACTGGCCAAACCGGTCCGGCCGATGCCGTAAACCCAGAGTTCGTCCGGCACGGCCTCCCCGCGACGGACATCGTATTGCCGGGTGACCACCTGGCCCGGCGCGAGGATTTCGGTCTGCCATTGCCGCGCAATGCGGGTCTGCACGACGACCGTCCGGGCCGGTTCGCCATCCGCTCCCAGGGTCCACGAGACTTCCAAGCGGGCACCGCCGGCCGACTGCTCAACCTTGAGTTCAGGCGTGGCCGGGGCGTTGGTGCCCAGCCACGGAGTCGGTGGCGTGAGTGCGGGCTGCCGGAAGAGCTCGGCAGTGAGGCCCGAAGCCACCCCGCCCTTGTTGCTCCGCAGGCTGCTGGCGTTCCAAAACAGGACGCCATCGGCCCGAAGGTCGCGGGCGAAGCGAACCTGGTTGGCGATGTCCACCGCCTGTCGGTCCTTGCCGATGCTGGCGCTGGAGAGTCCGGGGATCATCAGGCGATCCCGAATATTCTGCCCCTGCCACCATTTCAGGAGGGCGGGAAAACTCTGTTCGGTCCGGCTCATCGGCCAGTAGAGCTGCGGCGCGAAGTAGTCGGCCCAGCCCTCGTTGAGCCATAGCCTGGCATCGGCGAAGAGCACGGCGAATTGGTCCAGACCCCGGATTCCGGGCGGATTGTTGGGCCGCCAGATTCCGAACGGGCTGATGCCGAATTTCACCCAAGGCTTCTCGGCATGCACCGTTTCGGACAGCCGCTTCACAAGCTGGTTCACGTTATCGCGCCGCCAATCTTCCCGCCCCAAACGCCCGCCCCCCTGCCGGTAGCGCCCAAAACTCGCCTGGTCGTCAAAGGCGAGTTTGGTCCCACCCCCAAGGCCGGATTCCGGATACGGGTAGAAGTAATCGTCGATGTGCAGGCCATCCACGTCGTAGCGGGACACCAGATCGGCGACAACCTTGAGTGTGTGAGCCCGGGCTTCGGCATTGCCCGGGTCCATCCAAAGGGTGCGACCGTAACGCACCGTCCACTCCGGATGGGCCCGGCTGACATGACTCGGCGCGGCGGGCGACTTGGTCCCGTGATATCGGGCACGGAACGGGTTGAGCCACGCATGCAGTTCCAACCCGCGGGCATGGGCCTCGTCACAGGCGAACTTCAGCGGATCCCAGCGCGGCCCGGGCGCCTGCCCCATGCGGCCCGTTAGGTATTCGGACCAAGGCTCCAGTTTCGATTCATAGAGGGCGTCCGCCGAGGTCCGCACCTGGAACACCACGGCGTTGAGGTTGAGTTTGCGGGCACCGTCGAGCAGGGCCCGCAGTTCGGCCTGCTGCTGGGCCGCCGGCAAGCCGGGTTTGGAGGGCCAGTCGATGTTCCCAACCGTCGCGATCCACATGCCGCGAAATTCGCGGGCAACCGGCTCCGGAGCGGCGTCAGTTCGGAAGGCGGAAAGCGCCAAGAGCAAAAGCAGGAGTGGGAGTCGGTTCACTGGCCGGACGGTCGCGCGCCCGAGCAGGAGGGGCAAGCAACCGGAATTCCGTCCGGATCCGGGCCGGTGAGAACTTGTTCACAAGTTGTCCACGCTTGCGCTTGATTCCTGGGGGGCGACTCCCCACCTTCCGCCCCGTGCTCGTGGAGCACGTTTCATGTTCGCGCAACTGAAGAGTCTTTTCTCGAATGACATCGGGATAGATCTGGGCACGGCAAACTCCCTCGTTTACGTCCGTGACCAGGGCATTGTGCTGCGGGAACCTTCCGTCGTCGCCATCCAGGCGGGGACCACCAATGTTTTGGCCGTGGGCGATGAGGCGAAGCGCATGCTTGGCCGCACCCCCGGCAACATCGTCGCCATCCGGCCGATGAAAGACGGCGTCATTGCCGACTTTGAGATCACGGAGGCGATGCTGCGTCATTTCATCCAGAAGGTTCACCATCGCAAGCTCATCGCCCCCCGCGTCGTGGTCGCCGTCCCCAGCGGCATCACCGAGGTGGAGAAACGCGCGGTCAAAGACTCCGCCACCCACGCAGGCACCCGCGAAGTTTACCTCATCGAACAGCCCATGGCCTCGGCCATCGGCGTCGGCCTCCCGGTGCACGAACCGGCCGGCAACATGATCGTGGACATCGGCGGCGGCACCTGCGAAATCGCGATCATCTCGCTGGCCGGCATCGTGTTCAGCCGGAGCGTGCGCGTGGGCGGGGACGAATTCGACGAGACCATCGTCGCGCACCTGAAACGTGCCTACAATTTAATGATCGGCGAACGCACCGCCGAGGAGATCAAGATTCGCATCGGCTCCGCTTTCCCCCTCGACCAGGAACTGACCATGGAGGTCAAGGGCCGCGACCTCGCGGCCGGTTTGCCCAAAACGGTCGTTGTCCGGTCGGAAGAGATCCGCGCCGCCCTCCAGGAACCGCTTTCCAGCATCCTGGAGTCCGTCCGCATCACGCTCGAACGCTGCCCGCCTGAACTCTCGGCCGACCTGGTTGACCGGGGCATCATGATGGCTGGCGGCGGCGCCCTGCTCCGCAACATCGACCGTTTGATTGCGCAGGAGACCGGGCTGCCCGTCCACATCGCCGACGACCCGCTCACGGCCGTCGCGACGGGGACGGGACGCGTGCTTCAGGAACTAAGTTTCCTGAAGCGCGTGGCGTCCAGTTCGACCAACTGAGCGGCCGGAAAGCCCCGAATCCAGTTCTCCTCGGAAGTGCGTTCGCCCCAATGACGGGTCGAACGAAGTGCTCAAACGCGCGCATTACTGGGCGCTCGGCATCGTGACGGTGCTGACGCTCCTGCTGCTCAACCTGCCGCCCTCCGCGGCAGGCCGGTTGAAGCTGGCCGTTTCGGGGGTGTTCCTCCCGCTCTTCGGTTTGGCCGGATCCGGCCAAAGCTTCGTGGACCGGGCCAGCTACTCGCTGCTCACCCGTCGCACGCTCATTTCGGAAGTCGAGCGGCTCCAGCAGGAGAACGGCCAGCTCCGGCTCACGGCCACCCAGGCTCAGGACGCCATGAACGAGAACGCCCGGCTGCGGGCGATGCTCGGCTGGCAGCCCAAGAATCCCTGGAAACGCCATCCTGCCCACATCGTTGGCCGCGAACCCACGACGTGGTGGCGTTCGGTGACCATCGATTTCGGCGCCCGCGACGGCGCCCAGATAAACCAGCCTGTCATCACCAACGATGGCCTCGTCGGCCGGATCCGCGCTGTCGGGCCGACCCACTCAGAGGTCGCGCTGATCGGCGATCCCGAGTGCGGCGTCTCCGCCATTGTCGCGGAAACGCGGGACAACGGCGTCATCCAGGAGGCCCGTTCCTCCGCGGTCGGCGACGGCCATGTGACGTTCCGGACCCTGCAGAACAGCGTGAACATGATGGCCGGACACCATGTGCTCACCAGTGGACTGGGCGGGATCTTCCCCAAGGGAATTCCGGTCGGCCAAATCGCGGACGCCCGCACCGTCGAGGGCGGCCTCTACACGGAAGCCCGGCTCCGGCTCGCCGCCAACCTCAACCGCCTGGAAGAAGTCTGGGTGCTCGTCCCATGAACTGGATCACTTCCCTCCTCCTCTTTCTGGTGATGTGGCTGACCGTGTTCGCCTCGACCCAGTTCGCTCCGCTGGCGGGCTGGGTGGGCGTGCCGCTGTCGCTGGTCCCAGGACTGATCGTCTATGCGGCCCTGACCAATCACCTGCTGCTCACCACCGGGCTCTGCGTTTTCGCCGGCCTGGGGCTGGATGCCCTGTCCGCCAACCGCCTTGGCGTGTCGGTCATGCCCCTGTTCCTCGCCGGTTTTTTTATCCAGCACCGACGACACCTCATTCTGCGGGAACAGGCCTACGCCCAGTTCTGGCTCGGCTTTGCGACGGCCGTGTTTGCGCCCGTCGCCACGCTGATGATCATGTCACTGGGGCAGCGCGAACCCCTGCATGGTTGGAGCACCGTCTGGCAACTGGCCCTCAGTGGCGGAATCAACGGCCTGCTGTGCCCGGCCTGGTTCCTCCTGTTCGACGCCCTGCGGCGCACCTTCGACTACCAACCGGTCGCCGAATCCAGTTTCCGCGCTGACCGCCAGATCAAGCGCGGCCGCCTCTGAACTTCGTCCGATGCTCCTTTTCGACCAACTCAACAAAGGCGACCGCCCCCTGCGAATGGTGGCGTGGAGCGTCGCCGCCGGGCTGTTCATCCTTCTCGGCGGGCTGTGGCGCGTGCAGCTGATGTCCGCCGCGAAATACCGTGAGAAGCAGGAGGTCCAGAGCTTCCGCACCGTCCGGGTGCCCGCGATGCGCGGAAAGATTTTGGACCGCAACGGCCTAGAACTCGTGGGCAATTCCCCGCGCTACCGGCTGTCGCTTTACCTCGACGAACTGCGGCCGCAGTTCCAAGACGAATACCGCCGGCAGCGGACGAACTTCCTGATTGCCAAACGCATGGACGTCGCTCCGGCGCAGGAGGGGTTCTTCTCGTGGCTCGCCTCGAAGTTCCGCCACGAAAAACGGGGCTCGGGCCTGACCGTTGCGGACATCGACCGCCTGAACCGTTCGGCCCGCTACGGCGCGGCAAGCAACGCCATCGTCGCAATCTACACGCGCATGAACGGGTCGACCAACGTGCGCTTCTACGCCGAGGAGCAGTTCCACAATTACTGGCTCACGAAGCGGGCATTGCCGATGCCGGTGATCGAGGAGTGCACGCCCGCACAGATCGCCTCCATCACCGAACAGGGCTGGAGCGTGCCCGGGGCTCGCCTCGAACTCGTGCCAGTCCGCAGCTACCCCAACGGCAAAGTCGCCGTCCATCTGGTCGGCCACCTCCGGCGCGATGACGAATACGACGAGGACGAGGGCCGGTTCGACTACCGCCAGCGTGACTACGTCGGCGCCATCGGTCTGGAACGGGCCTACGACCAGGAACTCCGCGGCCTTGCCGGTGCCAAAAGCATCATGGTCAACAGCCTCGGTTACCGGCACCAGCAAGGGGAGCACGAGCTGGCCGAACCCCAGGTCGGGATGAATCTCCTCACCACTCTGGACCTGGAACTCCAGAAGACGGTGGAGAAGTCGCTCGACATGGTTTCCGGCGAAGGACGCGGGGCGGTCGTGGTCATGGATGTGACCAACGGGGACATCGTCGCCATGGCCTCGGCCCCGGCCTTTGACCCGGCAGAATTCATCGACGGCGTGACCTGGCATCGCTGGACCAACGTGCTCATGGCGGAGCCCGCCCGGCCCATGTTCAACCGGGCGACCTACGGCGAATACGCACCCGGCTCGACCTTCAAGATCCTGCACGCCCTCGCGCTGCTCGAGGATGGCGTGGATCCCGCCGCCATCCACACGGTGGCCGCCGATCCATCCCGGCCCGGACGCGGCGCGTATTTCCTCGGGCGGCGAAAGATCGAGGACACCGCGCCGCCCGGTGCCTACGACTTTCGGCGCGCCTTCATCCGTTCGAGCAACAGCTACTTCATCGACCACGGTCTCCGGTTGGGCTGGGACAAGCTGCTGGCGATGGGGCACCGTTTCGGACTCGGCGAGGACACCGGCATCCGCATCGAGGAGGTCAAGGATGGAGACTTCCCGACGGTGGACGTGGTGCAACGCCGCGGCTGGACCGCCGGCAACCTGGCCAACGTCAGCATCGGTCAGGAAATCACGCTCACGCCGGTGCAGTTGGCCGTCGCGGTGAGCGCCATCGCCAATGGCGGCAAGGTCTTTTGGCCGCGGGTCGTGGACCGCATCGAGCCCGGTGATCCGTTCGCCGAAGGCGACACCACCCGCATCCGCCCGGGCCAGATCCGCTCGGAGATCCGGGTCGCCAAGCGGCACTTCGACGTGCTGCGGGCCGCCATGCGGGACGACGTGAGCGATTCCGAGGGCACCGGCAAGGCCGCCCGGCTCGAAGGCTTCACCGTCTGCGGCAAGACCGGCACCGCGGAGATCAAGGGCAGCGGCCGCAAGGACAAAGTGACCTGGTTTGCCAGCTTCGGCCCCTACGAGGCCCCACGCTATACCGTCATCGTCATGGTCGAGAGCGGCGGTTCCGGTGGCGGCACCTGCGCCCCGGTGGCGAAGCGCATCTACGAGTTCCTGCGCGACCGGGAACGCAATCCGGCGAGGAGGCTGGCCGCGCAATGAACCTCTTCACCCCTGCTCCGTCCCGCCGGGAAACCAGCATCCTCTGGCCGCTCTGGCTGGCCGTGTTCGGCCTCATGATTGTTGGAGCCGCGTTCATCTACTCCGCGACCGCCAACACCGACGCGGCCAATCACCTGCCCTGGTGGCGCTACCGGGTCTTCACCCAGGCGGCCGCCTACGGGATCGGCCTCGCCGCCGCCTTTGCGATGTCGCTCATCGATTACGGGCGCATCGCCCGCTGGTCGCTCGTCGCCTATTGGGGCGCGGTGCTCCTGCTGGTGCTGGTGCTCATCCCCGGGATCGGTTCCGACAACGGCTGGGGCGCGACGCGCTGGATCAATCTGGGCCCGGTCCAGTTTCAGCCCGCGGAGTTTGCCAAGCTGGCTTTCCTTTTCAGCCTCGCGAACTACCTGTCACGGCCCACGGGCGAGCTGGGTTCGCCGTTCGTCGTCGGCAGGGGGCTTGCGATGGCGCTGCTGCCCTTCACGCTGATCGCGGCGCAGCCCGACCTCGGTTCGGCATCGGTGTTCCTGCCGATCGCGTTCGTGCAACTGCTGGTGGCCGGGGCACCACGGCGCTTCCTGGTGCGCTTCTGCACCGGCATCGGCCTCGTGGCGGCGTTGCTGCTGGCGGACGCGCTGCTGGTGCCCGAAGGCTGGCATTTTGTGCCGCTCAAGAACTACCAGCGTGCCCGCATCCAGGTTTATTTCGGCGTCAATCCGCTCCCGAAGGACGCCACCCCCGCCCAGCGCGCCGCCGCCCGGAACGAGCTCAAGCGCAAGAGCTACAACATAGAGCAGGCGCTGATCTCGGTCGGTTCCGGCGGGCTCACCGGCAAAGGCTGGCGCGAGGGACGCCAGAGCGCCCTCGGTTATCTGCCCCGCACCGTGGCGCACAACGATTTCATCTTCTCCGTCATCGCGGAGGAGAAGGGTTTTCTCGGCAGCGTGACCGTCCTCGGCCTTTACGCCGTGTTGCTCTTCACGGGCATCCGCGTGGCCGGCGAGGCCCGCGACCGCCTCGGACGGCTGCTCGCCATCGGCGTGGTCACGCTCCTGTTCACGCACGTGTTTGTGAACATCGGCATGAACATCCATTTGCTGCCGGTGAAGGGCATACCGCTGCCCCTGCTCAGCGCAGGCGGAACCTCAGTGATCAGCTCACTCGTCGCCATCGGCATCCTTCAGAACATCCATCTCTACCGACGTCACTACTGACGTCCCTCCCAGCATTCCCAGCAACTACCATGAGCAGTCAAAACTTCAAGCGGGGCAAAGGCCCGATGCGGTTCAAACCGAAAACCGGTCTCACCGCCCCCAAGCCGAACCGCGCCGCGGCCACCGCCCGCGCCGCTATCGTCGGTGAAAAGCCGCCCGGCGAGGACACGCTTTTCGACCGCCGCCGGCACGAGGCGGAGATCCGCCGTGCCGAGAATCTGGCCGCCGGACTCCCCGAGGACGCCCACGAAGAACACGATCACGTGCCCGCAGCCGGCCGCGACCAGCGCTATCGCACCCCGGACCTTTCAAGACCCGAGGAGACTGCCGATGAGCGCGATGATACCCCCACCGGGGCCGCCGCGGCTCGCCCAAAGTCCCTCATCGAAAAGGCCAGGGCCGCCGTCAAACAGGTGGTCAAGAAGGTCAAGGCCCTGATCCGTTCCGAGCCCAAAAAGACCGTCGAGGTGGTCATCAACTCCGAACCGCTCGAAACCCGTGTCGCCCTGCTTGAGGAATCACGGCTCGAGGACTACACCGTCGAGCGCACCAACACCGAACGCCTTGTCGGCTCAATCTACAAGGGCAAGGTCAAGAACCTCGAGGACGGCCTGAAGGCGGCCTTTGTGGACATCGGCTTCGACAAGAACGCTTTCCTCCACTACTGGGACATCATCCCCAACAACTTCGACTCCAGCGTCGAGGTGGTCGAGCGCGACAACGACCGGAAGCGCAAGAAGGACAAGCCCAAGATCACGCAGAAGGACGTGCCGAAGCTCTACCCGATCGGCAGTGAGATCATCATCCAGGTCACCAAGGGTCCCATCGGCACCAAGGGGCCCCGCGTCACTACCAACCTGTCCCTGCCCGGCCGCTACCTCGTGCTGCTGCCAAACTCCGACCAGTCCGGCATCAGCCGCAAGATCGAGAACCACGAGGAGCGCCAGCGCCTCAAGAAGATCGTCCGCGAACTGACCATCCCCGAGGGCATGGGAGTCATCATCCGCACCGCCGGCGAAGGAAAACTGAAGCGCTACTTCATCCGCGACCTGGCGATGCTTCTGGAGGAGTGGAATGCGATCCAGGCGAAAATCAAGGACGGCCCCGCCCCGTCCTGCGTCTTCCAGGAACCCGACCTGATCGAGCGCACGGTGCGCGACTTCCTCACCGAGGAGGTCACCCGCATTGTAATCGATGACAACCGCCAGTATGAACGGGTCCGCGACCTCATCGGCCGCATCAGCCCGCGATCCGCGAAGAAGGTGTTCTTCTACAACGAAGCCCAGCCAATCTTCGACCGCTTCAACATCTCCAAGCAGCTTGAGAACGCCTTCGGCCGGCAGATCACGCTCAAGAGCGGTGGCTACCTCATCGTGGACGAGACCGAGGCGCTCGTGGCCATCGACGTCAACACCGGCCGCCACAAGGGCTCCCGGGACCACGACCAGAATCTGCTCAAGGTGAACCTCGAGGCCGCCGACGAGATCTGCCGCCAGCTTCGCCTCCGCAACATGGGCGGCATCATCGTGCTCGACTTCATCGACATGAAGTCCCGCGGCGACCAGCAGCGGATTTTCCAGCGCATGAAGGAGAACCTCAAGCGCGACCGGGCCAAGACCCACGTCCTGCCCCTGTCGCAGCTCGGTCTCATGGAAATGACCCGCCAACGCCACACGGAATCCGTGGCCGCCTCCATGCTCCACGACTGCCCGCACTGCCGCGGCAAAGGCGTGGTCAAGAGCCCCGAGAGCATGAGCGTGGAGGTCCAGCGCAAGCTCACGGCGATCATGAAGGCGCGCCCCCGCAGCGACGACGACTTCCAGCTCCGCGTGCACTGCCACCCGACGGTGTTGGAACGCCTCCGCACCGAGGACGAAAAACTGCTCATCGAGCTGGAGAAGAAGTTCTTCGCCAAGCTCTCGTTCCGGCCGGAAGCCGGTTACCACACCGAGCAGTGGCGCATCATCAACGCCGCGAACAACGAGGAGCTCGGCAAGAGCCAGATTTGAGCGGCCGCTCCCCTTCCCGCCCGCGCCTGCACGGCGCGGGCTTTTTTCTGCCCGTGTCCGGCGATGAGCCGCCTTCACGAGATCCACGAGAAAAACCCCGCCCCGCGAGCAAAAACCGGCTTTTAATTCATCCGCCGGCACCTAGGTTTCCCCGTCGCCCAGTCCGGGCACACTCAAACCATAGATCGTCTGACATGGCCGCTGACAATTCCGTCGTCGCGAAGGTCGAACTGCCTCCGCTGACTCCGCTCAACCTCAAGTCCAAGCTCGCCCCCACGCCGGCGAATCCGCCCAGGTATTCCGTCCGCGTCAAAAACGCCGCCGGCAAGGAGGTCGTCCTTGGCGATCCCCGCGCCACCCGGGCACTGGTCGCGCTCATGAACGTCCACGCGGTGGTCGGCGGCGCCGCCTGCCACTGGGGTGGTCCGGCCGCCTTCGCGGAGATCAACGCCGCGGTCCATGGACTGATGTTCGGCACCGCCGGGCGCCCGTGGCATGAGGCCTACAACTACGTGAACGACGCCGGCCACGCGGAAAACGGCGTTTACGCCCTACGTGCCAACTACGGCTTCGACGGCCTCACGTTCGACGACCTCAAGGCCTTCCGCTCGATCAAGTCCAAGCTTACCGGCCACGGTGAATCTCACCTCAATCCCGAGGGCGTCTTGCTGTCCAACGGCCCGCTCGGCTCCTCCGTCGGTCAGGCGCAAGGCCTGGCCATCGGCGACAAGTTGGCGAAGCGCGACCGCGTCACGATCCTCGTCGTCTCGGACGGTGCGTCGATGGAAGGCGAGGCCAAGGAAGGCTTCGCGGCGATTCCCGGCCAGGCGGCCAAGGGCATCGTGAACCCGTTCGTGATGATCGTTTCGGACAACGACACCAAGCTCTCCGGCCGCATCACCAAGGATTCCTTCTCCATGCAGCCGACGTTTGAGGCGCTGGACGACCTCGGCTGGGATGTCCGCAATGTGGAGCACGGTCACGATCTCCAGGCCGTTTACTTGGCGCTGGAAAAGGCCGTCGCCGACGCCAAGGTGAATCCCGCCAAACCGGTCTGCCTCTGGGTGAAGACCATCAAGGGCTACGGCATCAAGAGCACCGAGGAGAACTCCGCCGGCGGCCACGGCTTCCCGCTCGCCAACGGCGAGAAGATCCCCGACTGGATCACCGAACTCTACAAGGGCGACACCGCGCCCGCCGAACTCGTCGCCTGGGCCGCCGCGCTCCGTGCGGACTGGGAGAAGAAGGAAGCCGACAAGAAGGCCAAGGCCGCCCTAGTGGCACAGGCGCCCTCGCCTATGCCGGCTGCCGTGAAGAAGGACAAGGTCCAGGCCGGCCTCGCCGCCGGTGCGATCCGCGCGGCCAAGGAAGGTTACCCGGTCTTCTCCGTCAGCTCCGACGTGCAGGGCTCGACCGGCATCAGCACGTTCCAGAAGGCCACGGGCAACTTCATCGAGGTCGGCATCGCCGAGTCGAACATGGTCAGCGTCGGCGCAGGTCTGTCGAAGGCCGGCTACGTGCCCATCGTGGACACGTTCGGCCAGTTCGGCGTCACCAAGGGCAACCTGCCGCTGACGATGGCCGCGCTCTCGCAGGCGCCCGTCATCGCGATGTTCTCGCACGTCGGCTTCCAGGATGCCGCGGACGGCGCCTCACACCAGGCCACGACCTACTTCGCCGCCGTGAGCGCGATTCCGCACACAATTGTCGTCGCCCCAAGCTGCGCGAACGAGGCCGAGGCGTTCATGTTCGACGCGATCAAGCACATTGCCGAGGAACGCAAGGCGGGCCGCGACGGCGAATCCGTGCTCTTCTTCGTCGGCCGCGAGAATTATCCCGTGGAGTGGGTGCCCGGCGCGACCTACGCCTGGGGCAAGGCCCAGATCATCCAGGAAGGCAGCGACGTGGTGCTTATCGGCAGCGGCGTGCTGTTCAGCAAGTGCCTGGAGGCGGCCAAGCTGCTCCAGGCCAAGGGCAAGTCCGCGACGGTCATCAACAACCCGTTCGTAAACCGCGTGGATGTCGAGACCATTGGCGCTGCCGTGAAGAAGTGCGGTGGCCGGCTCGTGACCATCGAGGACCACCAGGTCATCGGCGGCATGGGCGCTCAGGTCTCACACGCGCTGAGCAACGCCGGCATCGCCCATCGCGTCACCACGCTGGGCATCCCGGGCGAGTTCGGCCAGAGCGCCTACCTCGCCGAGGAACTCTATGTGAAGTATGGCCTCACCGGCCCGATGATGGCGGAAGCGGCACTGGCGCTCATCGGTTAATCCAAATTCTTCGTTTGGCACCACCCGCACCCGCAACGGTGCGGGTTTTTGCATTTCGAGTATCAGGGCAATTCCCGCTCCCGTCTTCCTTCTTTCCTGATTTCCAGATTTCCCCACTTGCCGGCTGTCTCGCCATCGAGATTGCGTGCAGTGCACCTCCGCATCCCGCTACGCTTCGCCATGCTTTCCCGGTGGATGTTCCTCTTCTCCGCGTGCCTCGCGGGAAGCTTTGCCCGTGGCGCCGAGACCAACCGGCCACCGGTCCACATGCTCGTGCCCGGTTTCACCGTGCAGGAACTGCCCGTGAAGCTCAGCAACCAGAACAACCTCCGCTTCGCCCCTGACGGCACGCTCACGTCGCTCGGTTACGACGGCAGGGTCTGGCGCCTGCGCGACACCAATGGCGACGGCCTTGAAGACACCGCGGAACCGTTTTGGGATCAGCCCACGCTCAGCGCCCCGCTGGGCATGGCGTGGAGCACTCACGGGCTTTACGTCTCGTCCAAGGGCAAGGTCTCGCTCCTGCGCGACACCGACGCCGACGGTCGCGCCGACAGCGAGGAGGTGATCGCGTCCGGCTGGCCCGCCACCGATGTTGGCTCCGGCGGCGTGGACGCCACGGCCGTCACGCTGGACAAGGATGGCAACGTCTTCTTCGGCCTGCTGGTCGCCGATTACTCCAACGCCTACCGCCTCCGCAAACGCAGCGACCTGAAACCCGCCGAAGTCGAATGGCTCAAGCAGAACGGCCGCTGGAAGGAACCCGCCGGCCCTAACGCCGCCGCCGACGAGTTCAGCCTCTACGACCTCAATTCCAAGCGCGGCACGATCCAGAAGTTCGACCCGCGCACGAAGCGGCTCGAAACCGTCGCCACCGGCTTGCGCGTGCCCGTCGCGCTGGCCTTCAACCGCGAGGGCGACCTCTTCAATACCGATCAGGAAGGCGAAACATGGATGCCCAACGGCAATCCGCTCGACGAACTCAACCACATCATCCCCGGCCGCAACTACGGCTTCCCTCCCCGGCACGAAAAGTGGCTGCCCGACCTCGTCAGCGAACCGCCAGTGGTGGGCTTCGGTCCGCAGCATCAGAGCGCGTGCGGACTGGTGTTCAACGAGCCGCGGTCGAAGTCGAAAGTGGGAAGCCGGAAGTCGGAAGTTCCGCTTGCTGCGTTTCCTGCCCAAGGGCTCTTCGGGCCCAAGTGGTGGGAGGGCGACGCCTTCGTGGCGGGCGAGTCGCGGGGCAAGATCTGGCGCGTGCGCCTCGTGAAGACGCCGCACGGCTACGTGGGCAAGAGCTACACCATCGCCCGGCTCGACCTGCTCACGCTCGACCTCGCCATCTCACCCAAGGGCGATCTCTACGTGAGCTGCCACAGCGGTCCGCCCGACTGGGGCACCGGCCCGCAAGGCGAAGGGAAGATTTTCAAAATCACCTACACCGATCCGAAGGCACCGCAGCCCGTCGCCGTCTGGCCCGCCAGCCCGACCGAAGTCCGCATCGCCTTCGACCGCCCGCTGGACCCCGGCGTGACGAACCTGTTCGGGAGCGCCGAGCATCGCTCGGCCGGAAGCGACACCAACTTGCCGAGCAATGCTCGGCGCTCCGAAGCCGTCATCGAATTCGGCGAATACGTCTCCGCCGGCGACCGCTTCGAGGTGCTCAAGCCGCCCTACGCCGTCGTGGAACAGCAGGGGGCGACGCCAAGGGGGAGACTGGCGATACGAAACGCCCGCCTAGTTGACGAAGGAAACTTGTTGGTGCTCGTCACTGATCCTCATCCCCTTGCGGTGAATTACACCCTCTCGGTGCCCGGCATTGCCGCAGGGGAGCGCGCGAGCAGTCCGGCCAAGTTGGACCTCCAATACGACATGTCCGGAGCAGAGTGGCAGCAGGTTCAATTCGAATACCGCGAACCTACCGGAACCGTGCGCCTGCCCACGAAAAGCGACACGCTGCTGCGACGATTCGGCTACCAGCCTGCGGATTTTGAGCGTCTTACCAACTCCCTGTTAAGTTTGGATTCGGCGGTGGCCGCTGCGCTCAGCCGAGGTTCCCCGCTCTTGGAGGCCCTGCATCGGGAAGCCTTTGAGGCTCCTCCGCATCTTTCCAAGTTTGCCGCCCGTCTCGCCGCCAACACTCCGACAAACCTGTTGCTCCTCAGCCCCTCACGCTTGGGTGGAGAGGAAGGATCCTACACCGACCAAACAACTTTTCGCGAAAGCAACCATTTCAAACTCGCGATGACTTTTTCGGATGCAGATGCACCTGGCTGGTTTCGCGCGTGGCGAAAGACGAATGCGGGCCCAGTATTGGTCGTTTGGGGCGACCCTGAGAATCGCCCTGTTCGGGCCGCTCACCTTGCACAACTGCTCCAGATTTGGGCCCCCACCAACCGCGCCTCCGCCGGCACCGACAGCCGGCCGGCGCCTAAACCGCAGGGCGACTGGGAGCACGGCCGCGAGCTGTTCACCGGCACCGCGTTGAACTGTGCCAAGTGCCACCGCGTCCGCGGCGAGGGCGGTCTGGCCGGACCGGACCTCAGCAACCTCATCCACCGCGACGCCCGCAGCGTCGAACGCGACATCCGCGAGCCCAGCGCCACGTTGCATCCCGACTACGTGACCTACCTCGCCGAGCTGAAGAACGGCGATTCGCTCACCGGCTTCATCCGCTCGCAGGGCGACGATGCCATCCGCCTCTTCGACGCTGACGGCAAGGATACCGTGGTTCCGCGCGCCGACCTCGCGAACCTGCATCCCACCGGCCAGAGCCTCATGCCCACCGGTCTGCTCGATTCGCTCAAGCCCGACGACGTGCGCGACCTGCTGACGTTCCTGCTCTGGGAACCGCCCGTGCGGACCAAGGCGGAGGCCGAGCGCGTGCTGAAGGACTCTTCTCCCTCGCCCCTCGGAGGGGAGAGGGCTGGGGAGAGGGGCAATCCCACCACGGGTTCCGAGACGCCCTCACCTCTCCCAGCCCTCTCCCCTCCCGTTGGGAGCGGAGAGGGTAAGGCCAAGGGCCCGCTCCGCATCGTGCTGGTGGCGTCGAAACAGGACCACGGTCCCGGCCAGCACGATTATCCGCGCTGGCAGGAGAAGTGGAACCGCCTGCTCTCTTCCCTCGGTAGCAGCCGACGTGAGGAGGCTCACTCATCCGAAATCACCCCTGGCGGGCCCGGCAAGGAACGCGCCGTCCAACCCACCGCACCCGCAATCGCCCCCCTCTCCGCGGGGGAGAGGGCCGGGGTGAGGGCGGGCCAACCCAGCCGGCCCCGGCCGGCTCCATTTTCCACCGCCTCCAATCAGAGCCTCCTGACGTCGGCTGCTACGGACGTGAAGGTGGAATCCGCCTGGGAATGGCCCACGGCCAAACAGTTCGCGACGGCCGACGTGCTGGTCTTCTACTTCTGGAACCATGACTGGTCGCCGGCCCGTTACGCGCAGCTGGACTCGTATCAGCAGCGCGGCGGCGGCGTGGTGATCCTGCATTCCGCCTGCATCGCCGACCGGGAACCGGAGAAGCTGGCCGAACGCATCGGCCTGTCCGCGCAACCGGGCACGGTCAGCTACCGCCACATGCCATTCGACCTTCAACTGGTCGCGAAAAACCATCCGCTCACGCGCGGCCTGCCTGAGCGGCTGCACTTTCTCGACGAACCCTATTGGCCCCTGATAGGCGATCCGTTGCGCGTGACCGTGCTCGCTCAGGGCCTCGTGGACGGGACGCCGCGGACGCTCGTCTGGACGTTCGAACGCGACGGCACCGAGAACCGCAAGGGCCGCGTTTTCGGCAGCATTCTCGGGCACTACTTCTGGACGCTGGATGACCCGCTTTATCGTGTCCTGGTGCTGCGGGCTATCGCCTGGGCCGGCGGGGCGGACCTGAACCGGCTCAACGATGCCGCGCTGCTCGAAGCGGCGGTGAAATAGGCTTTCGTCCGTCAGCGCCGGGCCGCTTGCAGGCGCGGATCGTCCAGATCCAACCGGTAGAGCACCTGGTTGTAGTCGTGACGCGGCGTGGCAGTCGGCTGTCCGGAGAACTCCTTCGTGTAGGTGCCCTCGAACAGCAGCACGGGTAAGTTCGTGGGCGTCAGGTCAAGGTGCAGGCACGGATTGTAAAAGGTGTGTCGGCGATGGGTGAGGACCTTGACCGCCGGACCCCACGGGCCGCTCGGCGATTCGGCTTCGGCATACCAGAGTTCGCCGAGGAAGGACGGTTCGCCCTGCACCTGCTGGAACACCGCCACCCAGCGGTTTCGCCACGGATGCCAGCCCATGCCTCCCGCATGCACACCACCGTGCGGTCGGACGGCTTTCCCCGAGTCCGCGGCGGTCAGCGACTCGGGCTGCGCCAGCACTCCCCATTGGGTCGGATCCCGCCAGGCCTCGAACGTCGCCGGACAGCGCAGCGCGGGAAACGGATGCGCGAACAGCATCCACGCCCGCCCGGCCCCGTCGGTCCACGGCACCGCGTGCCCCTGCGGCAGCGGGGGCGGCTGGAGCGCTTCGGCGGACTTGCTCCACAGCACCTTCAGCCGGTCGAACCTGGCCGCCTGCCCGTTCCATTCGGCGAGGCCCCATTCGTAGGCTTCGAGTTGTCCGCGAATCTTCATGTAAGTGCACACGAGATGCGCTTTGCCGTCGGCATCCGGCAGGCTGGCCAGCGCGGTGGCCCACGTCGGACCGTCGCCGGGCATGGGCGTGATGCCGCGGGGCCGGCCCGTGGCGTCACGCACGTAGTCGAACTCGACGCGCAGCGGCGGCCTGAACTCACGCAACGGGCGCGGCTCCGTGAACGCGCCCGCGCTGTCAAAGATGCCCAGGGGATAGTGCGGAAGTGTGGTGTCGCCCCACAGCCACAGCCGGCGTCCGCCGTAAACGACTGTCTGCACGCTGTCGGAGCCAAACACGCCTGACTCGCGCCAGTCGAGGTCGCGCCCGGTTTGCTGACTTTCCCCGAACAGGCCGCCGCCCGTCAGCCGGCCCAATCTCCGCGCAACCATCGTGCGGCTGACTTCGACCCGCAGCGTCCGGCCGGCCTCCGGATGCAGACGCACGCCCCGGTAGCCGAATCCGTCCTTGGGCACTTCGTAACCGTCGGCCTCCACGTGGAAGAACACGTCGCGGCCGAGCAGTTCAGGTTCGCCGATCGCGATGACGCCGACGTTGTCGGTCCAGCGGCTGACGTGATGGGTGGTGCGGAGTTCGACCAACGGCACCGGCCAACCGGAATCCTTTTCGACGACTTCAATCCGGCACAGCTCACCGGCCCGTGCGTCGATCCACCCGATTGTCCACATCAGACACATCCGGAGGACATGCCTTCGGAGATTCCGGGCGCCGGCGTTCATCCGGCCACTTCGGGTTTGGGACGCGTGGTCACCTCGCGGAACCGGGCCTCGTAATCCGGATGGTTGGTGCCCATGAGCCGGTCCCACACGTTGAAGTAGAGCCCGTAGTTGCCCTTCATCCTCTCATGGTGCTGCACATGGTTGGTCGGCGTGTTCAGGACGCGGCCCAGCCAGGAATCCATCAGCCACTTCGGGTGGAACTCATAGCCGGTGTGCCCCAGCACGTTGAAGGTGATCTGCCACAGCATCACCACGCCAAAGGCCAGCGGGTGCATCGGCATGACGCAGACGGTGAGCGGAAAGATACCCGCCTCGACCACGGCCTCAAGCGGCGCAAACGAATACGCCGCCCACGGGGAAGGATTGGTCGAGAGATGATGCACACGGTGAAAGGGGCCGAAGAGCCTCGGATGATGCATGAGCCGATGGGTCCAGTAGAAGTAGGTGTCGTGCAGCGCGATGCCGCACGCCACGCTGCCCCAGAACCAAGCCCAGCCACGCTCATCCGGACGCCAATACATCCGGGTCCAGCCCAGCTTCGACAGGTAGATCGTCCCGGCGCCCACGAGCCCGAATATGAACAGCGTCAGCACCGAATAGCCGATCTCCCGGCGCACATCCGCCGACTGCGGCAGGCGGGCAATGATCTTCCGGTGGAACCAGCGCCGGCGGAACACCAGATAGGCCAGCACCCACGCGACGCCGGCAAAAAGGAAATAGCGCAGCCCCACCTCGACCGTCGTGAAGGTGCTGAGGCGGAGAAAATCGAAGGATTCGAGGCGTAACGCGGCGAACATGGCCAACCGGTTTCTTCCGCAATGCCACCGGGGCGTTCAAATGGCAATGCCGACTGCGGCGGGTATCGAGGCGGCTTCTACGTAAGGTTACGTATGGCCGGTTTCGCCCGGTGTCGGGCAGAGTGCGTGCGTGAAGACCTTTTCCAGCCTTTCCTGGGCCAGCCTGTTGGCCGGCCTCACCCTGTTCACCCCGGCCGCGGAAGCCGCCGGCCTGCTCGGCAAGATCGCCAAGCTCGCAGAGAAGAAGCCCGTGCCGTTCGACCTGCAGGCGGACTCGGCGGTGCTGGCCAAGGATTACCTCAAGCTCGACAAGCCGGAATCGCTCAAGGGCATCAAGCGCGTCGCCTTTCCGGCGTTCCAGGTCGAGTTCGAGATTCAGAGCCGGGAAAACGCCAGCTCGGTCGCCCGATCCGTCGGTGAAGGCGGCGGGGCCGAGGCGAGCGTTCACACAACGTATTTCCTCAAGGGCGTGGACGACGCCCTGTGCCAGAAGATCACCGACGAACTTTATGCGTCCGTGACCGCCCAACTCCAGGCCGCCGGCGTGGAGGTGGTCGGACTCGACGCGGTGAAGGCCGCGGCCAGCTTCGGGAAATTCCCCCTGAAACCCACGCCGTTCCACATCGACAAGAGCAAGCACGACTCCGTGTTCTGCGCTCCGCAGGGCATGCAGACCTACTTCAAGCCCGGCGACCAGCGGCTCGAGTTCGGCGGCATCTCCTTCAGCGCCCTCGACTGGAACGGCACCTACAAGGCCCTCGGACAGGAACTGGACGCCGCCCTGATCGAGGCGCGGTTCGTCGTCACGTTCTGCGATCTGGAGGGCAGCAAACAGGGCTTCTGGCAAACCTACGGCAACACGGCCACCGCCTCGGTGAAAAGCACCCTGGCGCTGACGTTCCTGCCCGGTGAAACGCGTTTCTGGGTCCACTCCGGCACCGCCAAGGCGAGCGTTTTCAAGCCGAACAATTACGCGGCGCTCACCCTCAAGCATCCCGTGATGGCCGGCAAACAGCTCTTCGAGGTCAAGGACACGACCACTACCGGTCAGAAACTCGGCGATGCCGCCGTGACGGCCCTCGGCGTGGTCTCCTCGCTCAGCGGCGGTCGCAGCATGAGCAGCAAGACCAAGCAGTATGAAGCCCACGTGGATGGGGCCGAATACGCCGAGGTGGTGAAATCCTATGGCGACGCGGTGACCAAGATGTTCGTCAGCCAAATCAGGGCCGCGCAGTGATGATTTAGGGCCAGGGTGTGGAGTAACGCAGGGAGCCGTCCCGGGCAACCGGGGCGGCTTTTGCTTGGCCCATCCGCAAGTTGCGACCAACCTGCCGGCATGTCGTTCCGGAGTCTGCTGCTCGCGGCCTTGGTGACGGCCTTGCCGGCCGCGGGTGCCTCCCCGCTCTCGTGGACCAACAACCTGCTGACGTGGCGCGACGACCGGCTGCCGGAGACGCACCTCGACATCTGGTATCTGGAGGCTTTCTGCAAGGCAGGCGGCCATGAACGGAAATGGGACCAGACCCGCGTGCAACACCAGACCGCGTTGACCTTTCAGGCGCCCGACGGGTCGGAGTTGCGCTTCCGCACGCTGGTGGCAACCAACGTCGAGGTATTGCACGAAGTCCGGACCGTGCCGGACGGACTCGACTTCACCTTCCTGCTGACCAACAGCGGATCCACGCCGTGGGATATCCAGTGGTTCCAGCCCGCCTGCGTGCGGGTGGCGGCGTTCACCGGCCGCGACCAAGCCGGCTACGTCGCCCGGAGTTTCGTCTTCAGCGACAATCAGCTCACGACGTTGGACCGCATGGAGCGCACGACCAACGCGCTTTACCTCGGCGGCCAGGTGTTCCTGCCCCCGGGCATCCGGGCGGCCGACGCCAATCCGCGTCCCCTCGCCCGCCGGCGGGTCAGCAATGGCCTGATCGGCTGCTTTTCCGGGGACGACCGCTGGCTGCTGGCCCTCGCCAGCGACCGGACTTTCGAGCTGTTTGAGGGCGTCTATGTCTGCCTGCACAGCGACCCGCTGATCGACGGGCTGAAGCCCGGCGAAACCAAACGGCTGCGCCAGCGCCTTTATCTGCTGCCGAACGACACCCGATCGTTGCAACAGGCGTATGGTCGGGACTTTCCGGGCACTGGCAGCGGATGGTGAGTCGCACCGCCCCGGTTTGGCAGAACCACAAAGCAGGTTAGATTGCCGAAGATGACGGCGAAATCTGATGCTGCGTGGCATGCCCTTCCTTCCAACGAGGCAATGGCCTCGCTGGAGACCTCGGCCGAACATGGCCTGACGACGGCCGAGGCTGCCCGGCGCCTCCGGGAGCACGGCCCGAACGAAATGACTGAACGGGCTGGCACGCCCGGCTGGAAGAAGTTCCTGCTCCAGTTCCACCAGGTGCTGGTCTATGTGCTGTTGGTCGCCTCGGCGAAGGCCGCCTTCCTCGGGGAATTCGTGGATGCCGCGGTGATCTTCGGCGTGGTCTTCCTCAACGCCATTGTCGGCTACCTCCAGGAGGCCAAGGCCGAACGCGCCATCGGGGCGCTGTCCAAGATGCTCCGGACCGAGGCCACCGTGCGCCGCGACGGCCGCAAGCAGCGCGTGCCGGCCGCGCAGCTCGTGCCCGGCGACGTTGTGTTGCTCCAGTCGGGCGACCGCGTGCCGGCTGACCTGCGGCTGTTCATCGTCCGCAGCCTCCAGTGCGATGAGGCGGCACTCACCGGCGAATCCGTTCCGGCGGAGAAATCCGCCGATACTTTGCCCGCCGGCACCGGCCTGGGTGATCGTCGCAACGTGGCGTTCGCGGGCACGCTCGTCACCTACGGTCAGGGCGAAGGCGTGGTGACCGGCACTGGCGACCGCACCGAGACCGGCCGCATCGCCACGCTCATCGCGGAGGCGGTGGACCTGATGACCCCGCTTACCAAGAAGATCCAGCACTTCAGCAAGGTTCTCGTCTATGTGATCCTGGCCCTCGCGGTCATTACCTTCCTGATCGGCTGGCTGCGGGGAAATCCGGCAGACGAGATGTTCATGGCCGCGATCGCCCTGGCCGTCGGTGCCATCCCGGAGGGGCTGCCCGCCGCGGTGACCATCACCCTCGCGATCGGCGTCAGCCGCATGGCCCGACGCCGCGCCATCATCCGCAAGCTGCCCGCCGTGGAAACGCTGGGCAGCACCACGGTGATCTGCTCCGACAAGACCGGCACGCTCACGGAGAACCAGATGACCGTGCGCGAAATCTACGCCGGCGGCGGCTGGTTCACACTTACCGGCAACGGCTACTCGCCCGAGGGCAGCATCCTGTCCGGAGACCGCCCGATCGCGACGGCCGATCACCCCGCCCTGGCGGAAACGCTCTGTGCCGGGGTGCTCTGCAACGACACGCTGCTGGTGTCCGACGAGAACGGCCGGCCCAAGGTGCAGGGCGACCCCACAGAGGCCGCCCTGCTCGTCGCCGGCCAGAAGGCGGGCTTCGGCCACACCGATACTCACGCGGCCAGTCCCCGGCTCGATGTCATCCCTTTCGAGTCCGAGCACATGTTCATGGCGACCCTCCACGAAGCGGAACCGCGGGTCATCTACAAGAAGGGCGCGCTCGACCGGCTCCTGACTCGCTGCGATCGGGCGCTGCAGGCGGACGGCACCGAAGGCCCTCTCGACGCCGAGGCGGTCCGCGCGGCCGGCGATCGGATGGCCGCGCAGGGCCTCCGGGTGCTGGCCTTCGCCCGGCGACATGTGGCGCCGGACCACAGCGACCTGGCTCACGAGCACGTGGCAGAGGGCCTGACCTTTCTCGGTCTCCAGGGCATGATTGATCCGCCCCGGGAGGAAGCGGCCCAAGCCGTCCGCGAATGCCTTGGAGCCGGCATCGCCGTGAAGATGATCACCGGCGACCACGCCGTCACCGCTGCGGCCATCGCCGGCCAACTGGGCCTGCGGGGCGCCACCCAGCCCGACGGATCGCTCCGAGCCATCACCGGCGGTGAACTCTCCCGCCTGCCTACCGACGCGCTGCCTCAGATCGCGGAGGAGACCGCCGTCTTTGCCCGGGTCGCCCCCGAGCAGAAGCTCCGACTCGTGCAGGCACTGCAATCCCGCGGGCACGTCGTGGCGATGACCGGCGACGGCGTGAACGACGCGCCGGCCCTCAAGCAGGCCGACATCGGCGTCGCCATGGGCATCACCGGCACAGACGTGGCCAAGGGCGCCGCCGCGATGGTGCTCACCGACGACAACTTCGCCTCCATCAAGGCCGCCGTGGAGGAGGGGCGGAACGTCTTCGACAACCTGGTGAAGTTCATCGTCTGGACCCTCCCGACCAACGGCGGCGAAGGCCTGCTGCTGCTCACCGCCATCGTGCTGGGCGCGCAACTCCCCGTGCTGCCGGTGCACCTGCTGTGGATCAACCTCACCACCGCGATCTTCCTCGGGCTGATGCTGGTCTTTGAGCCTAAGGAACCCGGCGTGATGTCCCGTCCGCCGCGCGACCCCAAGGAACCCCTCCTGTCCAAGCCGCTGGTCATGCGCACCCTGTTCGTCTCCTTCCTGATGCAATTGGGCGGCTATGGATTGTTCGTCTGGGAACAGCGGTCCCATGGGGCGCCGGTCGAGGAGGCCCGCACCATCGTCACCAACCTGATCATCGTGGTGGAGGCGTTCTACCTCCTGAACTGCCGATCCCTCACCCATCCGTTCGTCCGGTTGGGCTGGTTCTCCAACCTGTGGATCTGGGGTGGCATCGCCGTGATGCTCGCAGTCCAGCTCCTGTTCAACTACGTGCCCCTCATGAACCGCCTGTTCCACACCGCGCCGGCCCGGCCGGAAACCTGGCTCCATGTCGCGACCGTCGGCTTCGTGATCTTCCTCGTGATCGAGGCCGAAAAGTGGCTCCGGTTTCGCGGACAGACCAAACCGCTGCCCCCGACATGAGTGCTGCCCCGCTCCCTGTCGCGGTCTTCGACACGAAGTCTTACGACCGCGAGCATCTGCTGGCCGTCGCGGCGGACCGCATTGCGTGGCGGTTCCACGAATTTCGACTCACGCCCGACACCCTGCCCGCCGCGCGCGGAGCGCAGGCGGCCTGCCTCTTCGTCAACGACCACCTCGACGCTGCGATGTGCGCCCCGCTCGCAGCGGCCGGCATCCGCCACGTCGCGCTGCGCTGCGCGGGCTTCAACAACGTGGACCTCGCCGCGGCCAGCGCCGCCGGTCTGTCCGTCAGCCGCGTGCCGGCCTACTCGCCCCACGCGGTCGCGGAACATGCCGTCGCCCTGCTGCTCACGCTCAACCGCAAGATCCATCGCGCCTACAACCGCGTGCGCGAGCACAACTTCGCCTTGCACGGCCTCACCGGCTTCGATCTCCACGGCAAGACGGTCGGCATCGTCGGCACCGGCAAGATCGGGCGCATCGCGGCCGAAATCTTCCGGGGCTTCGGCTGCACCGTGGTCGCCCACGATCCGTTCCCGCAGGATGACTGGGCCGTCCGCTGCGGCATCGCCTACGTGCCGCTGCCGGTCCTGCTGTCCACGAGCGACATCGTGTCCCTGCACCTGCCGTTGACGCCGCAGTCACACCATCTGCTGAACCGCGACACGCTCGCGGTCCTGAAGCCGGGCGCCTACGTCCTCAACACCAGCCGCGGCAAACTGGTGGACACCACCGCGCTGATCGAGGCCCTGAAGTCCGGCCGGCTCGGCGGGGTCGCGCTGGACGTTTACGAGGAGGAGGAAGGCGTCTTCTTTGAGGATCTTTCCGGGCAGGTGCTCGACGACGATGAACTGAACCTGCTGCTCACCTTCCCGAACGTGCTGGTCACCGCCCACCAGGCCTTCCTGACCCGCGAGGCACTCCAGGAAATCGCCCGAGTCACGGTCGAGAATCTGCTGCGCGCGACCGCGGGCCAACCGCTGCTACCGGAAACCCAGCTGGCGTAAGCCGCCTTGCGTTCCAAGCTGCCCAAATTATCCGCGGCCGCCGGCCTGAAGCATGGCAACGGGTTGCCTGAGTCGGGAAAAAACCGGACTGCAATCTTCAGCCGTGGAAATTCGCAGCCCCGGTAACACGTCCGCAGGCAGTGCCGGGCACAGGGGGCACCAATTCGGTGTCCCTGATGTCCCCGCGCCGCTAGCACCTCACGGACAACTTCCAGTGTTCCTCGGCCAATTTGCGGATTGCGGTCCGGCAGCCTGCGGGCGTCGTTTAGGCCATGAGAGCGAACAGGAAAGAAACTTTCGGGCTCCTGCTGCTTTGTCTGGTGATTGCCACCAGTCGGGTGGAAGCGCAGGACGCGTCATTTATGGGCGTGGCCAAGGGCGTCTCCCACCGGCAGACGGGTCCGGCAACCGTGGTGCTGGGTTCAAACCCGTATGAATTCAACGCTTTTCTGAACCTGACGGGTCCCGGCCGGGTGCTGTCGGCTTCCGTCACACCAGCAGGGCGTTCGGCGATCCCGCTTGTCTCCAGCGAAGAGGGCTGGGACCTCTTCTCCACCTTCAGCTCACAGGCCGCGCTGGACGGCGCTTTCCCGAACGGCGAATTCGCGCTGAAAATCACCGGCCAGAGCGACGGCCCCCGCACCGTGACGCTGCTGCTTGGGGGCGATGCGTTCCCCCCCGTCCCGACGCTCAACGGCTTCGATGACCTGCAGCGCCTGGTCCCAGGCAATCCGCTTACGCTCTCGTGGCAGCCATTCACCGGAGGCGCGGCCACGGATTTCGTGCAGCTGACGATCCGCGCGGACCATGGAATGTCCGAAGAGACCGTCTTCAGAACGGGCGAGCCGGGGCAGCCGGGTGCACTGAATGGCACCCAGACTTCGGTGACCGTCCCCGCCGGCACGCTGACACCGGGGCCGAGCTACTCCGGCGAGCTGCTCTTTGCCAAGATCGTGGAGTTCGACCTTTCTTACGGCGGGGGGGTGATGGCGGTCGCGGCCTACTACCGTCAGTTAAGTTTTCCCCTCGTCGTCGCGGGGCAGACCGATACCGATCCGCCCCAGTTCTGGGGCGCAAGGCCCGGAGCAAATGACGGTCCCGTGCCCCGCAACTCCGGCATCGCCTTTGAATTCAGTGAACCCATGCAGGCTAGCCAGTCCGTGGCTTGGACTGGCTTGGATCCGGCCAAGTTCACCTACCGCTGGAGCACGGACGGCCGGGTGCTGTTCTGCCTTTATGCGCAGCAGTTGCCCGCGAACGCGACGGTCTCCTGGCGGATCAACCGGTCAGCCTTCAGGGACGTGGCCGGCAATGTCCTCCCGTTCGATCAGGAGGGAACTTTGACCACGGCGGGCGCAGACGCCAGTGGCGTGCCCGACATAGCCATCGCCGGCCTGTGGAAGTCAGAGAGCTACACCCAGAAACCGGGAGGTGCCCCGCAGATCCGCGCCGAGCAAGGCTTCGCGGCCGGCGCCTTCGCCGACTCGACCGCCTTCAACACGGTCATCGCGGGGACGTTGCGGTTGCCCAACGGGATGGAAAATCCTCTCGAATTCGATCACGGAGACTCGCTGTCGCTCGAGATGGAAGTGAACTCCAAAGCTGAGCTGGACGCCAACGCGCCGGCAGGCACCTATCGACTGACCTTGGAGACCGTCCATCAGGGGACACGGATCGCGACGTTGACCACGCCGGGCGATGCCTACCCCTCGGTGCCCGAATTCCAAAACCTTTCCGCCGCCCAAGGCTTCGATCCGGCCCAACCGCTCGCACTTGCCTGGAAACCGATGGTGGGCGGGACGGCGAATGACTTCATCGGCCTGTGGATCGAACCCACCAACGGCGGCGACTCCGTTTTTGAAACGCCGGAGTTTTTCTCGGGCCAGGGACTGACCGGCACCGCGACCTCGCTGACCATTCCCGCCGGCACCATGAGGCCGGGTCGGACCTACGACGTGGAACTTGAATTCGTCCACCCGACCACGCGCGATACCGCCACCCTTCCGGGTTCGACTTTGGTGGTCGCCTTCACCCGGATCACCCATGTGCAGATCACCGCCGCTGGAATGGTGACTCCGCCTCAGGTGCGGCTTTCCCCCACGCCGGACAACCGGTGGCTCCTCCGCGTGACCGGTGATCCAGGCGTCAATTACGTCCTCGAAGCGACGAACCAACTGGGGAGCGGCTGGAACGCGATGGCCAACTTCCAGATCTTCGGCGACGCCTTCGAATGGACGGACGGCATGCCCTCCGGGCAGCGGTTCTACCGGGTGCGCGAGGGGTTCTGAAGGCCAACGATGGTGGAGGCTCTTTGACGAGCGTGAATTTGGAAAGCAGGACGAGAGTAACCGGAAAAAGGACGCTTTCGCCTTCCCGCTCCCCTGCCTCCCGTATCGTCAAAGCCCTAGGCCGGCCAGCACCTGGAAGTAAATCCAGTGCCCGAAGTCGTTCGGGTGATTGATGTTGTTGCCCAGCAGGTCCTCCGGCTTTTTGCGGGCGGCGAGGCGCTGCCAGTTGCCGAAGACATCCGCGAAGGCGCTGCCGGTTTCCCGGGCCACGCGCTCCGTGGCCGCGGCGTATTCCGCCATGCGGTGCGAGCCGAACTTCCAGCGCGGATTGGGCGGGAACGCGGAGAACGACACGATTTCCGCCCCGTTGGCCGCACGGATGCGGCGGATCATTTCCCGGAGATTCGCCTCGAACTGCGCAATCGGCACGCCGCCTTTGTTGTGGTCGTTCATGCCGAACCCGAGCAGGACGAGGTCCGGTTGCTGGGCCAGCACCTTGTCCTGCAACCGGGCTAACCCCTGCACCGTGGCGTCGCCGCCGGTCGCGCCGTTGACCGCCGTGGTCCGCGCCTGCGGATGCAACTGGCGCAGGTGGTCCGCCCACCGGTTCCAGAAGATCCATTCCGGCCGCGTCGCATCGCCGCCAGCAGTGATGCTGTCGCCGTAGGCCACCAGCTTGAAGTCGCCGCCGTCCCTCAGTCTGGCCGCCGACCGGGGCAGCAGGGCGACCTGGGACACCTGCACCGGCCAGCGGTTGGTCGGCCGATAAGAATAATCCACGAAGGCGAAGAAACCGCCGTTGCCGAACCCGGGGAACTTCGAGTGATCGAAGTCCGGCTGGCCGAACAGCGAATTAGTTCTGAAGTCCGGAATCCGCGAGCCCGGCAGCCGCCGCAGCGTTCCGGCCGCCAGATCCACTGCGAAATCCTGGCCGGCCACATACTCGGTCACGCCCGGCCCCGGCAGATATCCGCTCCGCACGGAAACCGGTTCCGAGGCCAGCGGCGGGTAGGCCAGCGCCGCCGGAGTTTCGCCGATCAAGACCACCGATTCGCCCACTTGCCGCACCACCGGTGAGCTGGGCCGAATCTCGCAGCCAGCCCAACACAGCAGTCCGAGGATCGCCATGCACGCGCGCCCGACGCCATGTTCCAGGAGATTCATGCGCGCGAGGGTAGGTAGCGTCCACCGGCCGGAGCCACAGAACAAACGGGTGACTTCCCAGGCGGCGCAACCCGGCACCGGACATTGCCGGCGGCCTGGGATGCTGTCATAACTCCGCGCATGAATCCCCGTTGCCTGATGTGGATCTGGCTCCTGTCGTTCGTATGGTGCGGCGGGCAGGCCGAAGCGGTGAAGGACCGTCGCGGGGCCGTGCTGAGCGACCGGGCCGCCTTCGAGCACGATGCCCGCTGGATCTACAACGACTGGCAAAAGGGCTTCGCGGAGGCCAAGCGCACCGGCAAACCGCTGCTCGTCACCCTGCGCTGCGTGCCCTGCCTCGCCTGCGCCGGCCTCGATGCGCGGGTGCTCATGCAGAACGTGGAGCTGGGTCCGTTGCTGGACCGGTTCGTCTGCGTGCGGGTGATGAACGCCAACGCGCTCGACCTGTCGCTGTTCCAGGTCGATTACGACCTCTCGTTCTCGGCGGTCTTCTTCAACGCCGACGGGACCGTCTATGGCCGCTACGGCTCGTGGGCGCATCAGGTGGATTCCCAGAACGCCGCCGTGGACGGATTCCGCGCCGCGCTCGAAGGGGTGCTGTCCCTGCATGCGAACTATCCCGCAAACCGCCCCGCGCTCGCCGGCAAGCAGGGCGGCGACCTCGCGTTCAAGGATCCCCTGCAGATTCCCGCGCTGGCCGGCAAATACACCCGCAACCTCGACTGGGAAGGCAAGGTCGTCCAGAGCTGCGTCCACTGCCACCAAATCGGCGACGCCCTGCGCACCTTCCACCGCGAGCGCAAGGAACGGATTCCCGACGACCTGATCTACCCCTGGCCCGCCCCGCTGACCGTCGGCCTGGAACTGGCCCCGGACAACGCCCGCCGCGTCCGCGCGGTGCAGCCCAATTCTCCCGCCGGCCGCGCCGGTCTGCGGGTGGACGACGAGGTGCTGACCGTCGCGGGCCAGCCCATCGTGTCCGAAGCGGACGTGAGCTGGACCCTGCACCGGTTCGGCGACAGCGGCCTGTTGCCGATCACCGTGAAGCGGGCCGGTGCCCCGTGGACCGTGCGATTGGAACTGCCCGTCGGCTGGCGGACCAAGGCCGATATCTCCCGCCGCGTCGGCACTTGGGACATGCGGGCGATGGCCCTGGGCGGACTGCTGCTGGAGGACCTGCCCGAAGACCAGCGGGCCGCCCGCGGACTCGGGAAAGACGTCATGGCGTTGCGCGTCAAGCACGCCGGCGAATACGGCCAGCACGCCGCGGCCAAACGGGCGGGCTTCCAGAAGGACGACGTGATCGTCGAGTTGGACGGCACCACCGCCCGCACCACCGAAAGCGAACTCATCGGCCGGCTGCTGCGCGAACACCGGGCCGGCGAAACCGTGGCCGCCGTGATCCTCCGCGGCACCGAGCGCAAGCCGCTCACGCTGCCGATGCAGTAGGCAGGAGCGCGGCTCTCTGAGCCGCGAATGGAAAACATCCAGAATGGAACAAAAACGGGCGGCTCAGAGAGCCGCGCTCCGCAACGGACGGCATCTCACCACTGCTCAGAAGCCCGGCGGCGGTTCCACGAAGTCGGCCAGCACGCTGGACCGCATCTCGGCCGGGATCGGCAGATATTTGCCCGTGGCCTCGGCGAGCAGATTGCCTTCGCCATCACGCAGCTCACCACGGGTGAGGAAGAGCCGGCCGCGCCTGTTCTCGACCAATTCCCCGCGCGCCACCACGTCCACGCCGGGCCGGGTCGGCTGCAGGTATCGGACCGTCAGCTCCGCGCAGTAGGCGAACTGCTTGGTCTCCGCGCTGGCGGCCCAGACCATGATCTCGTCCAACACCGTGCCCACGAGGCCGCCATGCACCACTCCGGTGAACCCGCAGCAGTCGGCCCGGAACCGGAACCGCGTCTCCACCGCCCCCGGCACGGCCCTGATCGGCAGCCGGAGTCCGATGGGATTCTCCAGGCCACAGACAAAACAACTGCGGGTCGGCGGAAGCGGCTGCATGGAAACCTTTGCTCTCAATCGCGTTAATCTTCCGGGAAAAATCCTTTTAGCGAGGCCACTCGCTGATCCTCTCCCAGTAGCTTCGCAGCCAACGCATGTGAGCCCGGGGGTTCGGCATTCGGTTCGCGATTCCCACGTTACCCAATGACTTGTCCGGCCAAAGGTGGAGCCGGTCCGCCAAGCCCAATTCTCCGGCCACCCGCTCCACAGTCCGGAGGGAATCCAACGCGTAGTCCTGCCAGCGTTCCCGATTGGCAAACACATCCGTCATTAGCTTCACACCCAGCTCTTCCGCGTGGCTCCGGATCCGATCTACATTCTCCGCCCGGATATTGATTGGTTCGTGGAAGATGGTGACGGGCTCCACTTTGGCCACCGCCCGCAGCGTTGCCCGCAGGTCCGCTTCATCGCACTCCGGATAGGTCGGGGCCATGGCAACATAGACGTGCAAGCCAGCCTCCCGGGCAGCCTTGAGAGCCGCGAGCCGCTGGGAGGGCGCCGGCGCCTTGGGCTCGTAAACCTTGGCGAGATCATTCCGCAGCGTCGGCAAGCTCATCCCGAAGAGCAGGCGCGGACCGAAGCTCTTGAACAGGTCGAAGTCCGCCCGGGCCAGCGGGCTGCGGGTGAGAATGCGGACATTGAGCGTGGACTGGTCGCGGATCAGCTCCAGCGAGCGACGAACGAGCATCCGGGCGTGTTGGCCCAGCATCCTGCGCTGCTCCGGGTCCGGGTGGTGGATCACTTGGTAGGGATCGGTCGTGCTGCAATACATCACCGCGCGGTTACCGTCCGGCTTAAGTTGGGCTCGCGGCGCCCTTTCGGCGGCCCGGAGCGACGCGAGAAACTTGTCGGCATCCCAGGGCCGGAGCAGGACGTAGTCGCCCCATTCTGCGTCCGGGTCCCTTACGCCGTATTCGGTGAGCTTGGGGCCCTGCTTGATAGTGGCCGCACTGGGCACGTAGCAGAACCGGCAGGCGTGTGAGCAGCCAACCGCGACGTTGAACGACCAATTCGAAAGGCTCTTGTAAACGAAGTTATTGGGGGCAATGACCGCCGGCGCGGACCACATGCCAACACGCTGATCAAATGGCAGCGCCCGTGACGCGGAGGAACGCCGTGTTACAACTGTTGGAGAATCTAGAACGCCGTTCATTTTTGCCGCTTCCTAAGAATCCCGATCCTAAATACCCAAGTCGAGTTCCGGTTCGAGAACCCGTTTGCATGCCTCCTCCCAAAATTGCGCGCCAAGCTTGTGGCCGCTAGCGAAGAGCAAAAGGTAAAGCCCCGCCCCCTGGTTGTTGGAAATCAACACTTGTCGGCCGGTAAAGCCAAACCCCAACGAATCCAGCTGTTGCTTGTAGAGGTCGAGCACGCCAACGAAGAAGTCTTTCGCATTGTGTCGAGGCAGGCTCTTCCAACCGTCATGGCCAAGGAACCGGGTCAGGGCGGATTGTTCTCCCGCGTCCGGAGTGTATTGATGGACGTTCATCTTGATCCCCATGGCGTGCTGAACGTTGATCAACAGGTCGCATTTGGTTTTTTGCCTCAACGTCCTGATCAGACTGAACGGCGCGTGGCCGATACCTGTTGGGTCGATAAACGCGAATGTCAGGGAAGGCTTGGGAACGTGGATCTGCTCCACTGCCTCGGCGCAGTCCCCGCACCATATTTCGGCCTGCCTTGCGCCGCGAAAGGGCTCAAGACGCTGAGCCAGAGCCTCCGCCGCTGGAACGCTCATTTCGGTGAAGATAAACTTGGTGAACTCGTGACCGATGACCTTTAATGGCGATCCCAAGTCTTCGGCACCAGAATTTCGGATGAAACACCTCCCCGGCCCTGAAAACAGCTCCAGATAGACCCGGCTGGCCCAATTGTGCTTCATGCCGGTAGCAAACATGTCTGCGTAGTAGGTTAGCAGCTTGTGCTTGGTTTCGATCCACGGACCGCTGGGCCGGGCTGGCAGGCCATCCAAGGCGGAGACACTTTCGGTCCACGGAGTAGGATCGGCGGATTGCAGGCGGTGGATCGGAATTTTCATCACCAATGGCAGCAGGCGTTTCGGGCCTTTTGGCGAGACTACGAACGACTTCACCCGGAAGTCTAGGCGATCAACTACGACAATTGCAGTCTGACTCCCTTGATCATGACGAAGTCACATGGCAAGGGGCACCTCCCGTTGCATCCCCCGCATGGCGCCGTGCCTCGCGGGCATGGTTCCGGGCCGAATCCGCGGCACGATGGCTTCGTCATTCCCGGTGGTCCGCCCTTCCCCGTGTCCCGGTCTGTCCCGTTCCGGCCGGCAAAACCTCAGCCGGCCGGCGTGCAAACTCATGGACGCTGGAGGGCGGCTGCCTAGAGTCGTCCGCACTGCCAAAGTTATGAGCATCCGAAACCGCCTTGCCCTGGTGTGGCTGGCCGCCCTGCTGGCCGCCTTCACCCTGCGCGCCGAACCCCTCCGCGTCTTCATCCGCGGCGGCATCAAGACCCACGGTCCCAACCAGCACGACCATCCCCGCTTCCTCGGCGAATGGACCAAGCTGCTCGGCGAACGGGGCATCACGACCAGCGGCGCGATGGAGTTCCCCACTGCCGCCCAGCTCGACGCCACCGACGTCGTGATCATCTACGCCGCGGACGGCATGAAGATCGTCGGCGACGAGCGCGCCCGGTTTGAGAAGTTCCTCCAGCGCGGCGGCGGCGTGGTCGTGATCCACGACGGCGTGGTGAGCGCCGACCAACACGAATGGTGCAAGTCCATCATCGGCGGCGCGTGGCGCTGGGACGGCGACAAGAAGACCAAGTGGCACGAGGGCGAGGTGGGCATCTACTTCGTGAACCGTGACCACCCGATCGTGCAGGGCATCTCCAACTTCGACTGGAAGGACGAGGTTTACAACCAGCTCGACATGGCGCCCGACGTGGACGTGCTGGCGCAGAGCTTCGTGGACGTCTTCAATATCTGGCCGCAGCTCTGGACCTACGAGAAGACGCTCGCGGGCGGTTCCAAGCCGTATCGCGCCTTCGTCAGCATCCCGGGCCACGAGTTCGACATCTTCAACACCCCCCACTATCGCACGATCCTGCTCCGCGGCATCGCGTGGGCCGGCCAGCGTCCGAACACCGACGAGTTTACCAAGCCTGAGGAACTCGCCTCACTGAAGTATCCCGCCGGCGGTCCGCGCCGCGCCTCGGAAGCGCTCAAGACGCTTAACACGCATCCCGAGTTCATCGTGACCCTCGCCGCGGACGAGAACGTCGCCGAAAAGATCATGTCCGTTGACTGGGACGCCCAAGGCCGCCTGTGGGTGGTCGAGACGCCCGAGTATCCCGGTGGTCTCGACGTGAACAAAAACGACTTCAAGGCTTACTGGAACCGCGCCCAGAACCCCGACAAGTTCCCCGTCGGCGGCAAAGAAGGCCGCAAGCCGAAGGACCGCATCTCGATTCTCGAGGACACGAACGGCGACGGCGTGATGGACAAGAAGACCGTCTTTGCCGACGGCCTGGAGCTGCCCACGTCATCCGTGTTCTGGAAGGACGGCGTCATCGTTTCGCAGGCACCCGACATTCTCTTCATCCGCGACACCAACGGCGACGGCAAGGCCGACAAGGTCGAGACGCTCTACACCGGCTGGGGCACGTTCGACACCCACGCGGTCATCAATAACTTCAAGTGGGGCTTCGACGGCTGGGTTTACGGCACGGTCGGCTACACCCGCGGCCGCGTGACCTCCGGGGACGGATCGAAGAAGTTCGGTGACATCGCGGCGGGCGTGTTCCGCTTCCGGCCCGACGGTTCGGCGCTCGAGCAGATCGCCGCCGGCGGCTGCAACACCTGGGGCTGCGAGGTCGCGCCCGACGGCGAAATCGTCTTCACCACCGCGACCTGCGGCGAACCGATCTGCCACGTCGTCATTCCGGAGAAGATCCTTGCCCGCGGCCAGGTCGGCGGCATGAAAGCGTTCCTCAACGTCATCGAGGAGAACAAGATCTACCCTGCCTTCGATGAGAAGCGGCAGCCCTACGTGCAGATTGACTGGGTCGGTGCCTGGACCGCCGCGGCCGGCGCGACGATCTATGACGGCGGTGCCTGGCCGGCCAAGTGGGCACCGGACGACCGCTATTCGTTCTTCATGAGCGAGGCGACCCGCCAGCTCTACCACCACGAATTCCTCGATCCCAAGGGCGCGACCTACCAGGGCCGCAAGGAGGACGGCCGCAAGCAGACGGAGTTCATCGCGAGCACCGACTACTGGTTCCGCCCGATCACGGCCCGCGTCGGTCCCGACGGGGCGATTTACCTCGTGGACTTCTACAACCAGATCGCCGTCCACAACGACACCCGCGGACCTGCCCACGGCGCCCGCAATGCCGCCACGCGGCCGGACCGCGACCACCACTTCACCCGCGTCTATCGCATCCAGCACAAGGAGGCCAAGGCACTGCCCGCCGCGAAACTCGACAAGAACGACCCCGCCGGCCTCGTGAAGCTGCTCGAACATCCCAACGGCTGGGTTCGCGGCACGGCCAACCGCCTGCTCAACGAAACGCAGGCTCCGCAGGCGGTCGCGCCGCTCGTGCAGACCGCCAAGGGCAGCCCCAGCAAGTATGGCCGCCTCCAGGCCGTGTATGCCCTGAACAACCTCGGCAAACTGGAAGATGGCGTGCTCCTCGCCGCGTTGCAGGACAAGGAAGGCGCCGTGCGCAAGACCGCGGCCAAGATTGCCGGCGAACGGGCCGAGGTCAGCAATCCGGGCCGGACCGCCATCCAGGCGCTGCTGAACGACGCCGACGGCCGCGCCAAGATCAACGCCCTCATGGCGCTCGGTTCGCTGCCCGCCACCCGTGAAACCGCCGACGCCGTGATTTCCGCCTGGCCGGGCCTGAAGGATCGCTGGCTGGAATCCGCCGCCGTCGGTGCCGCGGCGAAGGACCCGGTGCTCTACCTCGAAGCGGCCTTCGGCGCGAAGGACCCCGCCTTCCTCGCCGGCTTCGTGCCGCACCTCGCCCGTCTAGCGGCCACCAGCGCTGACGCTGCGACCGGCGCCCGGCTGCTGGCCCTGCTCGCCAGTGCTCCCGCGTCGGCCGACGGCCTGAAGCAGGCCACGCTCGACGCCTTCACCGCCAACCTGCGCGGCAACGCGGCCCCGGCCTGGAATGACGCCCTCGGCGCCTCGCTGAGGAAGTTGCTCGCCGCCGAACGCACTGCGGCCTCGGTCCTGCCGCTCGTCGCCCGCTGGGATCGCGACGGCAAGCTCGCCAATGAAGTGAAGCCCGCGGTCGCCAAGGCGGTTGCCGCGCTCGCCGACAAGTCGCTTAACGACGACGTCCGCGGCCAGGTCGCGGCCAACCTCATCGGCGTGCGTTCACTGGACGCCGGCATCGTTCCGGCCGTGGCCAAACTGCTGGGCAGCGATGCGAGCGTCGCCCTTCAGCGACGCGTCGTGGATGCGCTCGGCAACGCCGCCGAAGCGGCTGGAGCACTGGTGCCGGCCTTCGCGAATCTGGCCCTCGACCTCGTGGAGCCGGCCTTCGGACAGATCGTGAAGCGCGCCGACACCGCGAACGCCTTCCTCGATGCGGTCGCCGCCAAGCAGGTGGACCTGCTCAAGCTCGGGCCGGCCCGCCAGCACCGGCTCCGCACCCATCCCGATCAGGCCGTCGCCAAGCGCGCCAACCAGGTCATCGATGAGCTCAAAGGCCCCGAGGCCAAGGAAAAGGATGCGCTGATCGCGAAGTTCACCCCGGAAGTCCTCAAGCCGGGCAACATCGAGAACGGCAAGAAGCTCTACACCGCCAACTGCGCGGGCTGCCATGTTTACCAGACCGAGGGACGCAACCTCGCGCCGAACCTCACCGGGATGGGCGCCCACGGCCCCGCCGACCTGCTCATCCACATCGTGGATCCGAACCGGCTCGTGGAGCCCAACTTCGTCTCCACGCTGATCGAGACCAAGGATGAACAGACCTTTGACGGCATCATTGACCGGGAGAACGCGAGCGAGGTCGTGCTGCGTAACGCCACCGGTGATTTCACACTCCGCACCGCCGACATCAAATCCCGTAGCTCTACCGGACGTTCCCTGATGCCGGAGGGCTTTGACCAGCTCGGCGCCGAGGGACTGCGCGACCTGCTCGCCTACATGTGTGCGGACGAAAACCGCTTCCGCATGATCGACCTGACCACCGCCTTCACGGCCAACAGCGGCCGCGGCCTCTACTACAGCCCCGACAACGTGGACGAAACCGTGACGTTCCGGAGCTGGGGCCTGAAGCGCGTCGGCGACATCCCCTTCGACGTGATCAGCCCGCAGAAGGCCGTGGCCAACGTCGTGGTGCTGCGCGGCGGGGCGCGGGACTCGTGGTCGCGCAAGTCGCTCCCGCAGCGCGTCGAGGTGAAGGTCGGCGTGGCCGCGGCGCAGCTGCACTTTCTCGGCGCCGTCGGCGGCTGGGCTTATCCCGCCGTAAACGACGACCAGTTGCCCGTGATGAAGGTCACGCTGCACCACGCGGGCGGCGGCACGCAGGAGCTGGTGTTCCGCAACGGCCAGGAGATCGCCGACTACAACGGGGCGCACGACGTGCCCGGCTCCAAGGGATTGGCACAGTTCGTCCGTGGCCGCGGCCAGGTGCGTTGGTTCAGCAAGAACGTCAAGGACACCAAGGCGGTCATCGAGAAGCTCACGCTCGAGAGCTACGACAACGCCGTGGCCCCGACGTTCTTCGCCATCACGGCCGACACCGAACCCGGCAGGCCCGCGGCGGCCGAGGCGGAGAAGCCGAAGCGTGCGGCCCTCAAGTGGGGCAACGGGCTCAAGACCCTGCTCATCGGCGGCGGCGCGTCCCATGACTACCACCGCTGGTTCAACCTCGCGGATGTGCAGATGCTCAATGCCACCGCCAAGATCAGCGCGAACTACCTCGAACCGCAGGATGTCACGGTGGACGACGTGAAGACCGCCGACGTGCTGCTCATCAGCGCCAACAAGGCGTTCCCCGATGCCGGCGTGCGGGAGGCCATCTTTGCCCACGCCCGCGGCGGCAAGGGCTTGGTCCTGCTCCATCCCGGACTTTGGTATAACTGGCCCGACTGGGCGGTCTTCAACCGGGAATTGGCCGGCGGCGGCTCGCGCGGCCACGACCGCTACGGCGAATTCGAGGTGACCGTGAGCGGCGGTTCGCATCCCCTGCTCAAGGGTGTTCCGGCCAGCTTCAAGCTGAGCGACGAGCTCTACTATTTCGAGCCCGACAGTGCCGCCACGGCCATCGAGGTGCTCGCCACCGCGACCTCCACCGCCAAGAGCAAGACCTACCCGCAGGTCTTCGTGGTGAAGCATCCGCAGACCCGCATCGCCGGCATCACGCTCGGTCACGACGGCGTCGCCCACAGTCATCCCGCCTACCAGCAGCTGCTGAAGAACGCGGTGCTGTGGGTGGCGAAGAAGGACGACCTGATCACCGCCGGTCCGCAGTAAACGGGTCCTCCGGCCAGCCCCCTCCGGCACCGCCCCGGGTTGGCCTGCTCTCCGGGCGGTCTCGGGCCGGCCGACACGACCAAGGCGCTGCTTCAGGCCGGCTTTGCCCGGACCGCGTTCCTTCGCTTCGAACGCTGACTTCGCGGATTCACGGTTGTCGGCTTCAACGGTCCGGCCCATCGTGCGGCCATTCCATGAAAGCCCTGCTTGCCTTCCTGCTGTTCACGGCTGTTCCGGCCTTTGGCGCCGACGTGCCTTTGCCCAAGTTCCGCGCGGTCAACGTGGATACCAACATTGCCATCGGCTACGGGCTCGCGATCGCCGACATCGATGGTGACCGTCGGCCGGACATCATCCTGTGCGACAAGAACCACATCGTCTGGTATCGCAATCCCTCGTGGGAGAAGTTCGTGATCGCGGAGAAGCTCACTGAGTTGGACCACGTCTGCGTGGCGGCCGCGGACATCGACGGCGACGGCAAGGCCGAGGTCGCGGTTGGGGCTGGCTGGAACCCGGGCGATACGCAGAATTCCGGAGCGCTATTTTACCTGCGTCCACCCGCGGACCGAACGCAGCGATGGACCCCGGTGAAGCTGCCGCACGAGCCCACGATGCACCGCATCCGCTGGGTCCCCGACTGGCAGGGGCGGATGACGCTCATCAGCGTGCCGCTACACGGCCGCGGCAACGATGCCGGCAAGGGCACCGGCGCCGGCGTGAAGATCCAGCGGTATCGGCCTCCCGAAACTCCCGAAGGCGAATGGCAGGTGGAGACGCTGAATGACCAGCTCCACAAGACGCACAATTTCGATTTCGTGCAGTGGGACGACGACGACACCAAGGAGATCGCGGTCGCCGCCAAGGAAGGGGTGTTCGTCCTGAACTGGTCGCGGGAACAGAACGGTTACGTCTCGGAACAGGTCGGCTCCGACGAAAACGGCGGCTGCGGCGAGGTCCGCGCCGGCCGCCTCGGCAATGGCAGCACCTTCCTCTGCGCCGTCTCGCCGATGCACGGCAACCAGCTCGCGCTGTTCACGGGCAAACCCGGTGCGAAAGGCCCCTGGAACCGCCGGGTGCTCGACGACTCGCTGATCGACGGACACGGACTTGCCTGCGGCGACCTGCTGGGACTCGGCCGCGACCAGATCGTGGTGGGCTGGCGGGCCATGGGCCGGCCCCGCTCGGTCAAGGTGGGCCTTAAGCTGCTCACGCCGCTGGACGCCGAGGGCACCGAATGGCGCACCACGCTGCTCGATGACGACACGATGGCCTGCGAGGATGTGCAGCTCGCCGACCTCAACGGCGACGGCAAGCTCGACATCGTGGCGGCCGGGCGCGGGACGAAGAACGTGAAAGTGTGGCTCAACGAGCGCTGACCATGTGGACGGTCTACGCCTACGCCGGCTGTGACACCTGCCGGAAAGCCCTCCGCTTCCTGTCGGACCGAGGCATTCCTCACACCGTCGTCCCGATCCGCGAGCAGCCTCCCACCAAGGCCGAACTGCGGCGCATGCTGAAGCTCTGTGGCGGTGAAATCCGCCGTCTCTTCAATACGTCGGGACAGGACTACCGGGCGTTGGGATTGGGCAAACAGCTGCCAACCCTGTCCGAGGACGCAGCCATCGGACACCTGGCCGGCAACGGCAACCTCGTGAAGCGTCCCTTCGTGCTGACGCCCACCGGCGGCACCGTGGGCTTTGCTCCGGAAGCATGGACCCGGCTGGCGACGAAGTAATGCGCCCTCGGCGGATTCCATTCCGGGGCCCGCTTGCCCGCGGGGCATTCCTCTCCCACCTTCCGCGCGCTCATGAGCAAGATTGTCGGCATTGACTTTGGCACCACGAATTCGCTCGTCGCGGTCGTGGACAGCGGGATTCCGTATGTGATCGCGGATGCGGAAGGACAGCGCCTGACGCCATCGGTCGTGCATGTGCCCGGAGCGGCGACCGAACCGGTGGTCGGACATCGTGCCAACCGCGTCCGCGTGCTGAAGCCGGCAGAGACGGTGTATTCCGTGAAGCGGTTCATCGGCCGCCGCGGGAGCGACATTCCCCGGGAGGACATGCTGGTCACGTATCCGGTGCAGGGCGAGGGAACCGGGCCCGTCACCATCCCGCTGCACGGCCGCGCGTGGACTCCGGAGGAGATTTCCGCCGAGGTCCTGAAGAAGCTGAAGCGCGACGCCGAGACATCGCTCGGGGAACCGGTGAGCCGCGCGGTGATCACGGTCCCGGCCTATTTCAACGACGCCCAGCGCAACGCCACGATTCGCGCCGGCGAACTCGCGGGCTTCAAGGTCGAGCGGATCGTCAACGAGCCCACTGCCGCCGCGCTGGCCTACGGGCTCGATAAGCTCAAGGACCGGGCCAGAATCGCGGTTTACGATCTCGGCGGCGGCACGTTCGACCTCTCCATCCTTGAGCTGAACCAAGGCGTCTTCCAGGTGCTGAGCACCAACGGCAACACCCGGCTGGGCGGCGATGACCTCGACAAGCGGCTCACGGATTACCTGGTGCAGAAGATTGCCGAGGCCGGCGGCCCGAAACTCACCGGCCCGGAAACGCACGGTTTGCTGAGCCGAATCCGCGAGGCCGCGGAGCAGGCCAAGATCCGCCTCAGTGCGGAACAGGAGGTGGAGGTATCCCTGCCCTTCCTGACGCCGGAATTCAGTTTCAGCCTGCGCCTCACCCGCACCGAATTGGAGCGCCTCACACGCGACCTGATCGAGCGGACCAAGGCGCACTGCCTGCGCTCGCTGGCCGATGCCAAGCTGGAGGCCAAGGACCTCGACCAAGTCATCCTCGTCGGTGGCCAGACCCGCATGCCGCTCGTGCGACGGCTGGTTTCCGAATGGTTTGGCTGCGCCGATTTCGCCGAAACCCGCGGCGACGTCCGCTTGGGCGACGAGTTTCACGCGGCCGAAGGACCGCAGCTGAACACCGGCCAGAATCCGGACGAGGCGGTGGCCCTGGGCGCAGCCATCCAGGCGGAGATCCTCGCCGGCGGCTTCAAGACGATGCTGCTGCTCGACGTGACGCCGCTGTCGCTGGGCATTGAGACCTTCGGCGGGTTGATGAACGTGATCATCCACCGCAACAGCACCATTCCGATCAAGGCCGGCGAGATGTTCACCACCGCGGTGGACAACCAGCGCTCGATGCTCATCCACGTGCTCCAGGGCGAACGCGAACGGGCCCGGGACAACTGGTCGCTCGGCCGCTTTGAGCTCGAGTTCGAGGCCGCGCCCAAGGGCGTTCCACGCGTCGGCGTGCAGTTCGAGATCGATGCCAACGGCATCCTTCACGTGCTCGCCCGCGACGTGAAGACCGGGCATCAGAAGGTCGTGGAGATGAAATCGGCCGTGGACGTGAGCGACGCCGAGGTCAACCGGATGATTGAGGAATCCGTCGACAACGCCTTCGACGACCTCCGCGCGCGGCAGTGGATCGAGGCCAAACTCCGGGCGGGCGAGACCCTCTCGGCCACGCGCAAGACGATGGCCGAATACGACGCCGAGCTGGATCCGGAATATCGCCAGCAACTCCACGCCGCGCTGGAGGAGGTGGAAAACGTGCTGTCCCTGGAAAATCCGAAGACCAAGACCGGCGACCCAGCCAAACTCAAGGCGGCCACCGCCCAACTCGACGAGGTCACCAAACCGCTGGCGGACTACGCCATGGACCGCGTGATGGAAGCCATGTTGCGCAAACGCGGCCTGCTACCTTCGGAAGCTCCGCAGCCTCCTCCGGAACCTCCGCAGCCGTAGCCGACGCAGCATCAAACCCTCCCGAAACACCGCCTCAGTTCCGGAGTCTTCCAGACCGTCGTTACGTGACTCGAATCGGAAACTTGCCGGCGACGGCTCGAACCGCTTTCTTCAGGGGTGTCCGGTTCGCTCCTATAGCTCAAATGGATAGAGCGGCGGTTTCCTAACGCGAAACGGGCGATTTTCCCGAAAACTCCCGAGTCATCTACAAGCGTCAATCCAGCACTTTTCTCAGGGATTCGGCGTTTTCGAGTTGTCAGGTGTAATCCTGAAATCGCCCAGATTCTCCCGCCGGGTTACAAAACCGGGTTACACTTTCCCGGCTTTTCGAGGGTTGTTTTTCGATAGGTTGGAGCAGTGAAATCCAACACCGTCTCCCCAACTAACCGAAAACTCGCGACCGTAACCGCTTGGCACTGCGGTGTGAAAAACCGCCGAGCCACATTTCCGAAAGAGGCGCTTTTACAGGGTTTTTAGAAAGTCATTTGCCGCCGAGCATCCAAGATACGCGAAATCCACATTCTCGCGACTTGTAACCCGCTTTGTAACCCCGCCCGACCGAAACCGCACTTGCTCTTCGGTTTGCCTTCCATCGCCTCCACGCGCTTATCGAAATGCGCCACCAGATCGGCGGCCACCAGCGCGATGCGTTTCGGATCGCCCACCAGCACCGGAGGAAGTGCGAATGCAGAAACCCGAAGTCCGAAGTTCAGGCAGTTCGACATTCCGAATTCGTCATTCGACATTTCCCACTCCGTGGCCTTGTCGGCGACGGCGCGCTGGATGTCGTAGATGGAGATGACCACGGCGCGCGACAGCGCGAGTCGTAACTTGGGGCAACTGACTGGTGGCGGGCTTGGGAAGCCAAATCGCCGAAGACCGTCCGCGTGTTCGCGTCCGTCTTCTCGATGGGCGTGGCGGTGAAGCCGATGAACGACGCATTCGGCAAGGCATCGCGCAGGTTGCTGGCTCAAACTTCCTCAGCCAACAACGCCGCATCC